>ERZ791737.342-NODE-342-length-45932-cov-12.922510_pt1 | contig 45932 bp, 33 predicted proteins | sample MGYA00510042_ERZ791737 | MGnify/ENA primary metagenome ERZ791737 (study PRJEB30046, sample SAMN00791965) | human gut metagenome | study: EMG produced TPA metagenomics assembly of the A metagenome-wide association study of gut microbiota in type 2... | reverse complement strand
ATAGCTTCTTACAACAGTTATCGGGTATTCTTATATGTTCGGTCTTTTTAAATCAGAACCCAGGTATCTGCTCCGGCCCATTCAGGCATATGCACAGCATCCCCACTGGGGAAAGACAGTCTATTCAACTGCTTCACGGAAGCACAGATAAGCCGTCTCATCAATTCTGGCAAGAGAGACTGACATTCTTTTGTGTCAGCCCATTGCTTCAAATGTGTTGATGTGATGAATTCCATAGATTACCTATATTGAGACTAGATATTGATGAACAAATATACAACTTCTTTTTGACCCAATACACAAAACATTGAAAAGATGTCGCAAATTTTTCTCAACATACTCGACAAAAGAGATTGGAACAACAGCGTTGACCAAATTCAAAAACTCACCGAAAGCCCCATAAAATCAACTAGGGAATATCCGTTTACGCTTTCATGGTCTCACTATTTGATATTAATGCGCATTGAATCTGATGAAGAACGCAGATTTTACGAAATTGAGTCTCAGAAACAAAATTGGAGTGTACGTCAATTGTGCAGCGGCAATATAATTCAAGCCTGTATGAGCGTTTGGCTCTCAGCAAAGACAAAGATTCAGTCTTGCGTTTAGCACAAGAGGGGCAAACGATCAATAAACCAGATGACATCATAAAGAATCCTTTAACGCTTTTTAGTAATCATTGTTCTATAATATATACAAAGAACTATGGACAATTTGTAATGTTCTAAATTATATCAAACTCACGTTAGTTTAGATGCGGGAGATTCAAAAACGCTGCAAATTCGAGGGGCGAAAGTGACTGGTTTATGTGCAATTACGATTTTCCCGGAGTCAAGAATATAAAACGAATGGATAAAAAATATTACTACGGTATACTTCTTGCATTTTTAAACTTCATCTACCCTCCCATCATTTTTCCCATCATGAAAAGACTTGTTATTTATAATCTTTTGGCAACATTCCGAACTTCTCTTTAAAACATTTTGCAAAATGGGAAGAAGAAGCAAAGCCTAACCGTTCTGCTGCCTCAGCTATGCGAACACCATTTGCAATTAATTCAGCTGCTTTGTTTAAGCGGAAATTCTTAACATAGTTATTAGGAGGCATACCAAACAAACTTTTCATCTTCCGGTAAAGATTAGAATGACTCATATTCATTTGATCTGCCAATGTTTCAATTGAATAATTTTCATTAACAACCTGCTCCAATAAAATTGCATTGATCTTGTCTATAAATTCTACATCTTTTTGAGAAATGGCAAAATCCGAAAGTGAAGAAGATGAACCAATTGTGATGTCCGTCATCTGTTTATGAAACGCCAATCGCAGTTTTAATAAATTCTCGATCTGTTTATGGAGCTGCTTAATAGAAAACGGTTTCTCTAGATATACATCAGCACCACTTTCAAGTCCTTCCACTTTAGATTCCAATGTCGTTTTTGCAGTCAGCAAAACAACAGGAATATGAGAGTAAGCCATATCGGATTTTACATGATTACAAAGTTCAAGTCCATCCATTTCAGGCATCATAATATCACTGACAATAACATCTACACCCTGGTGTGCAAGTATTTCCAGTGCTTCTTTTCCATTACCGGCACGTATCACCTTGAACCAAACACTTAAAGCTTCTCGAGTTAAATTTAACAATTCAATATTATCCTCCACCAATAAAACTGTGAATTTCCTATTACCGAATTCAGAAACAGAAGTCACTTCTTCTCCAACACCTACAACATCCGTTTCAGTCAATCCATCAGATGCATCTTCCGTTTCTACAACTCCCAATGGTAAAGATAACACAAATGAAGCCCCCTCCTCGGAACTATCTTCCAGAAACAAATTCCCATGATGGGCTTCTGCCAAGGATCTTGCAAATGCCAAACCAATTCCGGTACCCTTAGATGATGCCACCGGATCGTCAGGCAATTGATAAAAAGCTTGAAATATTTTATCGTGTTGGTCCTCCGGGATGCCGGGGCCATCATCAGTAACCACTATCCTCACCTCGTCATCTACTGATAATACTTTCAATTCAATCCTGGATTTCGCATATTTCATCGCATTTCCCATCAGATTTACGAGAATCTTACTTATCTTCTCCGAATCAATCATCGTATTAATTTCTTCACGAGGCAAGCAAAGATGTAATGTCAGTCCTCTCAACTCCGCAGAACCGCTGAATTGATTAAAAATATCACTTACCAATGCATTAACATTGCATTTCCTCAAATTCAACTGCAAAGCACTACTTTCCAACTTCTGAAAATCAAGTAACTGATTGATGATTCCCAATAGATAATCTACATTCTTTTCTATCACAGAAATATACTTGTTCTCTTTCCCTTTGATTTCCTCTTCTCTCAATTTCTCCAACGGCAAACGAATCAAACTTAGCGGAGTACGTATTTCATGTACCAGATTAATAAAAAAATTGATTTTCGATTTATACATTTCTTTTTCTTTGGTAGTCTGATACTCCTCCATCCGACGTTTATACTTACGCCTGACATACAAATTCCAACGCCAACCAAGAAATACGATAACGGCAAGTAACAACAATGCATATACGACATAAGCAATAGTAGTCCGCCACCAGGGAGGAGTAACCACAATCCATAAAGAAATTGCCTTTTCATTCCAATAATGGTCATTATTCGAACCACGAACCAAAAACTCATACTCCCCCGGAGGAAGATTGGTATAGGAAGCCGTATTATTAGAAGAGTTGTTAATCCATTCCTTATCCACTCCGTTCAAAATATACGCATAACGGTTTCTAAGAGGATCTTCATAGCTAAGTGTCGCAAAACGGATGGTAAGACTGTTATTCTTATAAGGTAATCTTATCTTATCAACTGTATAAAAAGGCTTATCCAGCTGGAGCAGCCGCCTCACTTCCCGCTCATTATTCAAATTAGGAAAACTGATATCCATAACATAAACAGGAGGAAGGTAGGTGTTATCTGCAAATTCTTTCGGTTCAAAAACATTAAAGCCGTTCACTCCTCCAAAATACAACTTCCCCGTCGATGAAGCCAATGAAGATTGCGCCGTGAACTGATTCCCCTGCAAACCGTCATTTATAGTAAAAAGCCGGTTCTCATTCTTATTTATCGGATTAAACTGATATAACCCGGAATTACAGGAAATCCAAAAATTACCTGCCTGATCCTGCTCTATCGAATAAATAACCTTATCCGGCAACCAGACATTTTCCGGATCAAAATCAACAAAAGTTTCTGTTTCTTTGGAAAAAGAGCATAATCCTCCACCATTGGTCCCAAACCACATCGTACCTTTCCTATCTTCAAATAATGTTATCACAGAGTTACTCGTAATAGTAGTCAGATCCTCCCGGATATGTTCAAAATGCTTCCACTCTTCACCAACTGTATTATAACAGAAAACGCCACGATTTGAGGTCGCAATCCAAAGATTATTGTACATATCCTCATAGATATCAGTTACAGAAGCCATAGCACCGACATTAATCACAGTTATAAAATTATCCGATTGCGGATTATAGCGACATAATCCCCAGCTTGTTCCGATAAAGATTTCTCCTTTACGGTCTTTAAAAAGGCTTAGTACATCATTACTGCAAAGCGTATTCGGGATATTACGGGAATAAGTATAACTTTTAATATTCCCGGTTTTCAGATTCAATACATGCAATCCTTCAGCATAAGTTCCCACCCAAAGATTATCGCCCTCCAACAACAAGCTACGTACATCGTATCTTATATTCGATTTCTTCAAAGAATACTCATAAAAAGAATGAGTTTGTGAATTGAAAAACCACAATCCATTCCGGGTTCCCACCCAAACATTCTTCTCCCGATCTTCACAGAAAGGTCCTATCCCCCTATCTGCTTTTTCCATCCCCGTCAAAGACAGGGAATAAGTAGAAAAACGCTTCGACTGTTTAGACATATAATTTATTCCGCCGGAATTAGTCATTACCCAAAGCGTGCCTTCATTATCCCACATCATCGCGTGTACAGTCGGATCACTCAAAGTCCATAAACCAAACGGAGAGTCTCCCCTACGAAATGTTTTACGCTCACGGTCAAACAAATAAACGCCATTGTCCGTACCAACCAGCATTTCTTTCTCGCTATAGTCCATCAGACAAAGAATAGAACTGAAACTCTCTGCAGATGTATCATATATTTTTAATTCCCGACTTCCTTCCTGATAACACCCTAACGAATTCGTCCCCACGCCACACCAAATCTCATGTTCAATACTATGGAGACAGTTAATCCTTTGATTGCCAATACTCAATTCGGATGAAACCGGATAGTTCTGCAGAAAAGTTCCCTCTTCATCAAAGCAAAGTAACCCCTCCTGCATAGAAGAAACATAGACAAGAGAATCCGTACCCTGGCAAATATCCCAAGCAAAAAAAGTCCGAATACTATTTTGAGTCAAAACATCTTTTGCCGGATCATAAATAAAGATGCCTTGCCCCAAGGTAGCGATCCAGATCAAGCCATTTTTCGTTTTTACAATTTTCTTGACTTCGCAACTAATAAACACTCCATATTTGGTTGTCTTATCAAAATACAAGAAATGATCGTCAGAGCGATCATAAATGTATAGTCCGGAACTTGTTCCTATCCAAAGGTCTTCACCCTCTTCCATCAGAGAACTGACAAAGTTGTTCCCTAAAGAATATTTGTCAGTTAAAACATTCCGATAAATTTTATTTCCGCTACCATAATAGCAGTTCAGCCCGTTACTTGTCCCTATCCATAAAAAGCCATAGCTATCTTGAATTGCACACCAGGTTGTGTTATGAGACAGTCCGTTTTCTACCTGATATTTCTTAAAGGAAAACTCGGCAGATGCCATTAATGGCTCAATACAAAGAGTAATAAAACTGATAAATGCTATTATTGACTTTTTCATATTATATACCCATATCGATTCAGTGAGCCAAATATAGCTATTTTAGTAACCTAAGCCAAATCTCAAATTTATTTTCATTTGGAGAATAGATAAAAGCAACACAGATAACGTCTGTTTATATCATCGACGTTATCTGTGTGCCAAACAATACATTTTACCTCATTATCTTCAGACGATTAATCATGCAATCCCTTTTTTCTCAAATAATCCAGCATGAATCCCGGGCGATCAGTCTGGAGAATCCGTGCCCCTAGCTCTTCAATCAGATATCCATAGTTTCCATCCGGATCTTTTAAAGCCTGATCGTCTTCATGCCCTCCCGCAAGAGAAGCCCACAACGTATTGTACCAGATCCGACTCTTTCCCAAAATAATCGATTTCACTTTTCGAGGCAAAGAACTGGAAGAATCCGAATAAACCAATTCGAAGGCAGCAGGATGCAGCTGTGTCATATAGTCCCTGACCTTCTTTTCGCCATCCTTTCCGTCAAGTCCTATCACCGGTATGTAAATCACTTTATCCAGATAATCTCCAAACTCACTTTTGACAGTTTCTACCGGCTGGCTTCCTTTCATTATCACCAAACTGGCAGTTCCGGTTTTCTCGAGTACAGCGTATACCTCGTCAAACACAGAATACGCCTTATCCAAGTTAAACATAATCTGACCTTTGCCTGCCAGCAATGCCTCTTCCAATGTTGGAACAGTATGTTCTGTCAGATTTCCATCCTTATCTTTCAGTTTCAACTTCTTGATTTCTGCCAATGTATAATCTTTAATCAATCCTTTACCATTGGTTGTCCGGTCTACACGGTCATCGTGCATCAATATTAATTGTCCGTCTTTAGTCTTGTGAATATCAATCTCCACAATATCCACTCCCATTTGTATGGCACTATCAATTGCCGCTACGGAATTTTCCGGTGCACTCCGCCAGTTCCCCCGGTGTGCCACGACTAACACCTGATCGGACTTCGGATCTAAAAATGCCTTACGGATCGTTTCTCCCCGTTGTGCAAACAATATAAGAGGTTGCAAACAACAGAATATCCCTAACCATATCAGTTTGTAGTTTTTCATTGTCATTCGTTTAAATAAATTGTATCATTATTCTTGATAAGCTCCCGGCCACATCGCATTTTTATCACGCGGATTCCCCAACTGGTCAGTGGAAAAAGCATCCATCTCTTCCAACCATTTTCCAAACTCCTCACCTAAATTCTGGAAAGGACAACTATCCGGTTTAAAGCCGGTTGTGATCGCATTCTTAACAGCGTCGGAAGCAGTCCGGGTAAACTCATTCACATTCCCGTCCCAAGTATAGACAGAACGATTGGCATCCCATACGACATTTAAAGAGCTAATCGTACTGTTATACTTATCAAACTCTGATGTTGTAAACTTGTTGGTTGATGCAGGCATGATCGTACCGCCCATCAGATTATACCCTTTGGATGTCAAATGGCGAGTATCATCACCGGACATTTCAACAACCGGATTAGCTGCATTTTTATTCAGGATGATATTATTCATCAAGAATGATTGCCGGGCCGGCCAGGATTCACAACGAATAACAGCCCCGCTATTTTGAGCACCATCCTCGATAATGGTAGAGTTTACAATCAACATACTCCCCGCGCCGTTAATGGTTCCATCTCTACCACTATTATTGGTAACAGTTGTATTATTCATACATAAATGACCGTTTGACATTTGAATAGCATAACCGAACTGTCCGCCTTCATTGCCTGTAATGGAGCAATTATTCATAAAAAGAATACTCCCACTGTCATTGACGCGAATTGCGCCTCCACGCGAAGATGCCTTGTTGTTTCTCAACTGCACATGATTTAGTTTGGCTGTCCCCTTATACATGAATATACCGGAACCACCAGCCTCACCTGAACCATTTACTCCCGCATTATAGCACTTTTCAATGATACAATGATTCAACTGTAATGTTGCATTGCCACTGCTACCATTCGCAATCAGGAATCCACCGCTATAGCCATTTATTTTCTCATTGGGATGATAACCGCAAGAGAACGTACAACCTTCAAATGTAATATCTATCTGGTTTCCTAATGTAAACAAGGAATAATCACCCGCATCCGCAATGCCGTTATTATTTGCATCTCCTGTGAAAGTAGTCAGATACCGGACAGGATCACGCTTGCTTAAATCCTTCCGGGTACTTTGAGGATCATATCCACCCACAACCTTTATTTCGACTTGTTTGCTATATCCGCTATACTCTATTTTCAGACCGGCTTCCTGATCTGCTATCAAATAGGTACCGCCTGCCACATAGATATTCTTACCATCCAATTTCTTAGCATTCGCAGTCGTGATCGCACTGTTAGTGTTAGTTCTCAATAGATTGCGTAACCCGTCTACTCCCATTGCATTATCCCAATCCATACCGGTAGCATTCCCTGTAGCATGCTCTTTCACATAATAAGCGTCCAATTGCAATTCCGTTGCATCTCCCCCATGGATTGTACCAGTCTCCCATGGAGTGACAATCGGTTCACTCAATCTAATGACCGAACCTTCTACTTTCAAAGTAAATTCATAACAAAATCCGGCCTTTATTGCAGGAATGCCCGGCAATACCAGATCTTCCCCCTTGTAATTTAAAGAAACGAAAGTACTATTAGGATTTGCAGCTCCCGGAGCTACGATCGCCGTATATTTACATCCGCTTTGTCCGGCTTTCCCTCCTTCAGGAATGGTGACATACGGTGAAACAAGTGCAGTTCCCGATGAAACATTTCCGTCCGTATATCCCTGATAGGAACCGATTTTAACTCCTAGAGCTTTACTTTGTGAGTCTATATCGTCCAATGTCATGATAACTTTCGCCATTCTCCGGTTCATATTCAGATGAAGGACACCCGCTCCCTCATTTACAGCATCCTCTACTGTGCAAGTCATGTAGTCTGCGCTCGCCAGATTTCCCAAACTCTGCTGATTAATAGGAAGAGAGAAGTTGGCTACGCTTGTTCCTTCAGTCACCGGATAAAAGGCAGAATAAGTAACAGGTTCATTTCCCCACCTAAGATAATAGTTATCCGTAGGAGCCCATTGCCCTCCAGACAACATATAAGTCACACTACCATCTTCGCAACTCAACAGAATCTGGTCTCCATTATTAAATTGCATTTGCTGTTCATTTGTTCCTGTAGGATTACTACGGGTATATGCAGCATCAATAACAGCATTGATCTTGATTGCACCGGAGTCTTCATTGAACACGGCTATCTCTTTATCCGTATCACAAGCTGCCATACCCGTTAATATACATGCAGCCAATATATGTTTAGTAATTTTCATAACTCATCTCCTCCTTTTTATTTCTGATCGATAATCTGACCGGTTGCCCGATATTTCATTTGCATGGTAGCCAACCGTGCCGTTTCATTTACATTCAGTGTCAGCGTATGCTCTACTCCCTTTTGCAACTCAATGGGCTCTTCGGCAGTCCATATATACAATTTTCCGTCATAACTGAAATTGACAGAAAAGCCTTCTATTATTGTTTGCGGGAGAAGAATGCATTCATACCCATCCGTACCCTTATAGGGGGCGATAGTTGTAGCTACAGCATCTTCCCGTGGAATGACTACCGGTTCCGGCACTGACAAATCACAAATACCACCCGCTATTGTACCATTTACAGCCATATCGCCCAGTTTACTGATCGCCGCATCTTCCATACCATTATTTACCGTCACTTTTATAATCAGCTTGCTCATGGCATGATCCAAAGTAACTTTCAATCTACCATCTGCGGTGAGATCCTGTTTCGGATCAACCGTTGATTTAGTCAACAGGAAATCAGAAGCAATCACCTTTTCTTCGGTAGTCTGGTTGCTTTGTATGTTGATAGCTAACGGAGTGTCCAAACCAGCTTCCGAAATGTAAGGAGCATACGCTATTACTGTTACCGGAGTTCTTGCGTTATCCCAAAGCATTTGTTGCCCGTCCGCCGTATTCCAGTCATTATTAGATTTTACCATTTGCGAATTATAATCATAAGCAATGTTTTCACTGTTATGAATGATCAGTCCGAAACTCTCCAGATTACTTGCATCATATCCGGCACGCGACACAGGCGCATTCACTTCTGTCACAATACGGATTACATGATCTTCGGGAAAGTTGCCGGTCGGCTGCGTCCCGTCTTCAATGTTTGAACAGCCTGTCAGACTAATGACCAAAGCGGTCATTATATAAAATTTGTTTTTCATATCACAATTACTTTTTAAAGATTCAGTTGGACAATACAGCATCATAAGCTCCCATTTGCATCTTATCAGGATTGCGTGTCACGCCACGCTGATCCAATCCGAAAGCATCTTCACCCATCCATTCCACGAATACCTCACCTAAATTAACCATAGGAGAAGCAGCAGGATTGAAACTTTTCACAGCATTGATTACAGCTTGTTTGGTAGCATAACCACCCACCTGTCCGATCTGGTCAATATTCCACTTATAAACACCCTCTTCCGTCAGGTTGCCATTCACGAGGGTAGGATAAGCAGTATCAGAAACGCCCATTGTGAAATTATTAACTCGCTGATACAAGTTATATCCCATGGAGTAAGCTTCTTTATTCGCTCCGTTCAAAATGAAGCTTGGAGCGGTAGAATTCTCGGAAATCAACAGGTTATTAATAAACTTAGTATCACCATCAATAGAGGTTTCACATCGAAAGGCGCCATACTCCTGATCAATATCATGCCCTACAATCGTACTATTAGCGAGCATGAAACTACCTCCCCCGTTTAAAGCAGCACCTTTTCCCGGATTTCCGACAATGGTTGTGTTATTCATACAAATATGTCCCGATGATATCTGAATACCGACCCCAAAAAGTTCTCTTACTGAATTGCCAGTTATCAGGCAATTATTCATAAACACAACAGCCTTATTGCTGTTACACCGTATTGCTCCGCCACGGCTATCCGCCGCATTATCCAGAAACTTCACATTGTTCAGTTTCGAGCTCCCGGAAGCAATAAGAATAGCTGTACCTCCCGCTACTCCTCCTTGCCCGTTGACAGCTTCCGTTTTACAATCCCTAATAATACAATCCGTTAATTCGACAGAGGTGCTATTGACGTTACCATTGATATAAATTCCGCTACCACACTCGTTAGACTTGGCATCATTATTAGAAAGGTACCCATATTGAAAAGTAACTCCTTCAATCCCAATAATCCCTCCTTTCACCAACAATAGTCCGCAGTCACCGGAATCAGCCTGATTATTACCGTTTACATCTCCGCTGATCACTGTCTTATACGTATCAATACGACGATTAGTCAGATCTGTCCCTTCGCTCAACAAACTATATCCTCCTTTGATCGCTTTAATGTCTTTGCGGATAATCACCCCGAGTCCTCCGGTCTCGGACATCACATATTTTCCCTGGCTCATGTAAATAGTACTCTTGGACAGATCGATAGATCCACTCAATAATTTGCGAAAACCAGCTACATCCATTGCCTGATCCCATGAAGTACCATCCATGTCCCCTTCACCGAATTGAGTTACAAAATAACTTTCCAGTCCTTTTTGCAAGACAACTTCTTCATCCAGATCATCATCATAATCAGTAATCATCGGAGGATCAACCATCTCATAATCTTCCTGACACGCCTGGCTCACTAAAATAGTGAAGGCCAAAAGCCCAATCTTTGATATTGTGAGCAACTTATTTTTCATTTTTCTTCATTTTAAACTTGTACACTAAATTGAAATAATTACAGTTCACCGCTTAACGGGCAATATCCGGATAACCGGGATTCTGTTTCAGATATTCATTCTGCTCCAATTGGGTCTGTGAAAACGGGAACAATTCATAATGAGTATCTGCATCCCGTTTCTTGTCCCACCATGCATCCTGAAATCTTCCGAAGCGGATCAAATCCGTACGACGACGGCTCTCCGCAAGAAATTCCCGCCCCCATTCATCAAGCATTTCTTTTAGATCAAGTACCACGTTACCTTCCGGCTGATAAGCGATATCTGCAGTAAAGCTTTCATAGTTGCGTTTACGCACGCTGTTCAACAGCTTGCCGGCCTCGCCTGCCTGTCCGAGACGAAGAAGGCATTCCGCCTGCGAATAAATAATCTCCGCCAAACGGATTTCCGTATAATCCGACTCTATAAAATATCCTCCATCAAACGGATAGAAAGGATACTTCACACAGTAAAGCCCCGAGTTGAAATCTCCGTTTCCCAGTTTAGACTCCTGATAATTCGGGTTGGCAATATAACCGGATTCTGCGTTACCTTCAAAACGTCCCACTTGATCAAGTAGGTAAAGGACATATTGATTATCCGGATTCTTGGCATATCCCCCACTAATACTGGAATTAGCTATTTTCCCTTCCATGAAGAACATACCTTCCCGTGTATTATTACTCGTATTTACATATTGTTTATAACGTTTATCGCCTGCATATTTGGCGAATTTCTGCGTAACCATGCCCAATTCATAATCAAACAATGCACGTGGTTGCTGGTTATTATAACTTGGCGAAAGTGCATATTTGGGATTTCGGCTGCCATTTCCTTCAATTTTCAGGTATTTCTCACAACCATAAGGAAGGGCCCGTCCGTAAACAGTTCTCTTGTCATTTTTCAGATGCCAGCTAGTCAATCCATAAGAACCGGGAAAACCGAGAATTACTTCATTACACATTTCATTATTCCAGTCAAAAGGTTCGTACCAGTTATTAGCGATTGCATAATAACCGAATTCTCCTCCGGTGATACGCTCACACATATCGATACATTCCTGCCATTTGGGCTGTCCAATCCACTTTTCCGCATTCAAATAAAGACGCACCAGCAATGCAGCAGCTCCCGCCTTGGTAAATTGTCCTTGTTGACCGCCATTACCAGATTGTCCGATTTTGGAAGGTAAAGCTACCAGACAGACATCTCTCAACTCACTTTCGATAAAATCAAACATAACCTGTGGAGATACCTGCTTCCGGTTTTCCGGCTGTTCATTGACCGCTTGGTCAGAAGTCGTAGTTAAGATACAATTACGGTAACTATTAAGCAGGCGAAGATAACAATAAGCTCTCATACAACGTAGTTGCGCTTTAAAACTATCAAACTCACTGTCACTTAAATTAAATTTAGAAGGATTCAATTGAGACAAATCATCCAACACAAGATTACATTGACCAATACCAGCATACATGGACTCCCATCCGGATGTCCAATCTTCCTGATTAATGTCATCGTATTGATGATAATGATATTTTTCCCATTTACCGCCATCATACCACCAAGTTCCCCGAGTAGGCGTTATCAATTGATCCCCTGTCAGCTCTTCGTGTTCATGACGTCTGACAATGGATTCATAGATATGCTCAAACGGACGAAAAACGGCATTGATAACATCCTGTTTGGTATTATAATAGTTTTGAGACATGACCTGATCATACACCGTTTCCGACAGATCTGTACAGGATGGCAAACTAATGACTGTACCTGCCATTATCCCTAATCCAATGATATATTTTGTTATTTTCATAATCGTCTTTTATTAGAAACTTACTTGTAATCCTAAAATAAACTGAAAAGCAGACGGATAATAGTTATATCCTCCTCCGAAAGTACCCGGTGTCAGTCCGTTCACTTCGTAGGTAGAAGGATCTACACCGGTAAACTTCGTAAACGTATAAAGATTGTTGGCCGTACCGAACAAACGTATCTTTTCAATATATTTCTTATTCAGGTTCATGGTATATCCTAAAGTGACGTTGTCTATCTTCAGATAATCACCCGGTTCAATGAAATAGTCGGTAATCACATTCTTACCTGTCGTGATATGTGCATTCTTCGAATAAGCGGTCGTCAACTGGTTGGTAGTCATGCTCTGCAATCCGAAATAGAAATCATGCACGTTGAATATGTCAAACCCGGCAGCACCACGGAGGGCAACAGACAAATCAAAGTTCTTATAAGTGAAGTTATGCGTCATAGAGCCGGTGAATTTCGGCAAACCGTTTCCGGTCACAGACTTATCCTCTTCCGTACCTTGGGCTACAGGAATCACATTCCCCTTTTTATCATAAATCAGCCAGTCACCTTTTTTATCCACTCCTGCATAACGATATGTAAAGTAGTTACCAATACGTTCCCCCTCTTCAATCCGCTGCAAATATCCCGGATTATTCGGATTCGCCATGCTACAGGTAGAGTAATATTTTTGTCCTTTATATATATCGTTGGAAAAACTGACAAACTTATTGTTATTAGTAGCCCCCACTAATGTGAAACTATAAGTAAAATCCTTTGTCCGGACAGCATTTACTGTAACATCAAGTTCGAAACCGGTATTACGCAATGTACCTACATTGGTATAGATGGTGGAGAACAAGTTAGGTGGTACCGGTACAGAATAATCTCCGAGCAAATCACTTTGTTTACGATGGAAATAGTTAAATGAACCGGTCACTTTGTGTGAGAAGAGTGAGAAGTCCAAACCCACATTCTGATTATGTCCCTTCTCCCAGCGCAATTCCGAGTTCGTATTTTTGCTCGGTCCCCATACATGAAAACGGTTACCATTGTATTGATACCAACCGAAAGCCCGGTAAGTAGCCAGAGAATTATAATTTCCTATTTCCTGATTACCTGTCACCCCATAGTCATAACGTACTTTCAAGTCATCAATCCATGAAAGTCCTTTCATAAACTTCTCATCCGAGATACGCCAACCGACAGATACAGCCGGGAAATTACCCCATTTATGATTCTCGCCAAAGCGGGAAGACCCTTCGTGGCGTAAAGAGAAAGTAAACAGGTAGCGCTCTTTCCAATCATAATTAACACGTCCGAAGAAGCTGATTAACTTATGGTCATTCTTATAGGAGCCCATCATTGTTTTTCCATCTTTTGCCGCTTCCAGCCCGGAACCCAGATTATTATACGTCAATCCATCCGAAGAGAAATTCCAGTTTTCAGCAGACATTCCGGAATTTACACCATAATTATAGCTATACCCCACCATTGCACGGATCTGATGATTCTTGATACGTGTAGAGAAATTTGTTACCCATTCCAGATTGTTAGTCGTACTTTTGTCGAAGTCACGGCTGGCTTTTCCGGTGACGCCATCATTTACGTTAGAACCATAAGTAGACGGTGTAAACCATCCGTTAAATTTATCAACTTGATATTGAGAAATAGTGACCTGCGACTTCAATACCATGTCCGGATTCTTCGGATTAAACAGAGGCAGCAGATTAACGGCAGCCGTAGCATTCCATTCCAGCAACTTAATTTCCGTACCATTCTCTTCTTCATTCAATTGCTCTACGATATTAGAACCTTCCGTTCCACTGGGAAAACGATAGTACCCATTAGCCGATTCCGAATCATAAATAGGCATTGTCGGATTGTTTTTAATAGCATTGCTATATACATTGGCTGATTTGTTCCGGTCGATAACACGAGGAGTTATATTAACAGAGAACGTGAATAGCCCGTCTTTGGTTGTATGGTTAATATTGGCACGTGCTCCATATTCACGACGGTCGGAACGCAAATCAATACCACGGGCATTACGATAGTCGGCGGTCACCCGATAGTTGGTTCTCGCATTACCGCCGGAAAATGTCAATGTATGCATGTGAGTCACCCCCAATTGAGTAACGGCATCAAACCAGTCTGAATCAGCTCCCATATCGGAAAGCGGATTAGACACTGTGCGATAAGCACGGTATTCTTCCGCATTCATTATGTCGAGTTCTTTTTTAGCTTTATTAAAAGTAACGGAAGTACTATAGGTTGTATGAACCTGTCCATCTTTGGTCCCTTTCTTTAGATTAATCAGGATAACCCCGTTACTACCCCGCGTACCATAGATCGCAGAAGCAGCACCGTCTTTCAATACATCAATCGATTCAATATCGGCAGGGTTAATATTCGTCATATCACCTCCCGGCACTCCGTCTACCACAATTAACGGTCCTAAACCTGCATTACGGGAAGAGACACCACGAATCTGAATACTTCCTTGATTGTTCGGATCGGCCAGAGCTGTGTTAGAAACCGAAACGCTGGAAACTTTCCCCTGCAAAAGCATGGAGGCATCGAGGCTGGATATCTGATTCAGATCTTTCGCACCTATATGCGAAATAGCCGAAGTCATTTCTTTCCGTTTCATCGTACCGTAACCCACCACTACCACTTCATTCAAAGCGGTCGATTCTTCTTTCAATACGATCTTCAATAACTGGCGGTTTTTAACAGCCACTTCTTGTGTTTCATAACCGATATAAGACACTTTCAGGTGTCCATTCTTAGGTACGTTCACCAGAAATTTACCGTCTATATCTGTAATAGTACCCTGTTTCGATTCTACGACTACTACGGAAGCGCCAATAACTGGTTCGCCCTTTTCGTCCGTCACCGTACCTGATATCTTACTTTCCTGCTGAACTTCCAAAGAAGCTCCCTTTACCTGTATACCGGAAAACAGTATCAGCAGTATACCTAACAGACAGGTACACGTTTTGAAATGAATATTCTTCATAAATAAATGATTTTATGTTAGATGATAAAGTTAACGCAATCCTCTTGCTTGTAAAGCGGAGATTAATACTTCCGGTGCATCTGTCTGTATCATACGTACTTCAGGATAAATCTGAAGAAGCTCATCCAGATAAGTCGCATTTATATCATATTCAGGTATTAATCCGGATAATACATGAAGCATATTGACTGTAGGAATCATCCCCTCACTGATAGCAGTCCCTATGGGAGTACTTTGTCCGTCGGGAGCATAAGAATATTGCACGAAATAATTGCCCGGAAGCCCAACCAGAGGTTTGTAAGCGCTTTGTGCCCATGTGTACACGTGTGCCTTTTTAGAAATAGACAACACTTCTTCTGCTTTCTGGCTACTGTTACAATAGAAAAAGACTTGTTCCATCATATCCAGTTCCTTGACAACATTCATCACCTCTTGGGTAGAGGCTGTACGTGGAGAATAATCCAGATTGAAATATATTTTTCCACGCCCTGCTTTCAGAAACTCTTCCAATGTGGGCATCTTCTCATCGGTCACCCTTCCATTCCGGTCCAACAGATTATATTGCTGAATTTCAGCATAAGTCATTTTCGTAATATCCCCTGTGCCGTTAGTAGTAGCATTGATTGTCTGGTCATGGCACACCATAACTACTCCATCGCTTGTGAGATGAGTGTCACATTCAATCACATCCGCTCCTGCATTGATGGCAGCTTCTACAGCAGATACCGAATTTTCGGGAATAGTCTTGTCTGTTGTATGAGAGCGATGCGTCATAGCCCATACCATTTTGTTATCTGCATCCCTGAATTGCTTCATGGCTTCTGTCAGTGCCAATAAGTCGTAAATACGGATCCTTTTCTGTACTGCATGCTCACCCGCTGTCACTAACATCGTGTAGTCACCACTTTGTGTATAAGCATGAGTAATAGGCGTAGCTGCTTTCCCTTCCTTGACTGTTCCGTCACCAAAGTCGACAGTAACGTCAGTATTACTGTCGATATTGTTAAACACCACTTCCACTACCTCTTTCAGCATAGCACGGGTGCTCGTTTGCAGATAAGGATTCTTTTTTACGGGATCATCATCTGAACATGCCATAAAACTAATTCCGCATAAAATAAGTAAACTGTATGCATATTTTATAGCCAGTAATTTTAAAATTCTTCTCTTTATAAGAAGAAAGGACAATAGATTTTCATTTCTCATTGCGCATTTTACATTAGTTGATTTATTTAATAGATTACGTTGCAAACATAAGTAATACGCACTAAAAAAAAGGAAAAAAAACATTCAATAAAAGATGAGAATTTTTCTTTTCGTGAAAAAGAAGACCATTTGAATAAGAAAAGAAAGAAACGGGCTCTTTTTGAATAAAACGGGCGTATTGCAAAAAGTACGCCCCCTATTTTCATTTGCGTTCAGGAGTGCCTGACGGTTTGCGAAGCGGGAATCCTTCTTTCTGCGGAATTCCTAAAACAGGGATTCCTTCCTTATCCCACTCTATTTTCTGCATACGCGGCGTCCGGCTATCCAAAACAAGCATATCATACAAACTCTTGCGGGCGTGATAAAGCATATACCATTCCTTACCGTCAGGTGAAGGAATAAAACAGATACTACCGGGTCCATATACATGATTTTCCGGTGCTTGCTTAAACACAGGCTCCGGTGCCTTTTTCCAAGAAGCCGGATTCAGCAGATCGCTGTCAGTATCGGCAGTCAGCAGTCCTACACAGTAGTAAGGAGTCCAATTACCACTTGCCGAATAATAAATCAATAACTTATCTTTCTTCAAAGAATAGAAGAATTGCGGTGCTTCATTGACACGAATCGGATAGGCAGTTTTATTACCATCTATACTGATCCACTGACATTCCCATTCATATTCTGGTTCGGAAATCAAAATACGGTCAGAAGCCAGTGTCCATGGGTTCTCCATTTCGGCAATATAAATACATTGATTTTCCTGATAAACTCTACGTTTCTGCCATCCACACCAGATTAAATAACGCTTTCCTCCATGTTCAAAAGTACTGGCATGAATTGCCCAATTATTATCTTCATCAGTTGATATTCTTCCCTTCATGACAAATTCCCCTTTCATCGGGTCAGCAGACTCATTCTCAAGCACATAAATCTGACGATTATCAATATTTCCATCATCCGCACAACAATAAATATACCATTTATTATTAATGTAATGTATTTCAGGTCCCCAAAGATGAAATGCGTTTGACGAATTTTGAGGTACCCACACATCTTTCTGGGATGCTTCCGCCAACCGGGTTATATCATCTGTTGCCCATAAAGTGATGCGGTCGCTCATACTTTGGGTATAATAATATATTCCGTTATGGAATACCGCCCATGGGTCTCCTCCTCTTGGCAAAAGCGGATTCGTATAAACAGGTACGGAATCGAGGTCTACCCGCTCATGTGTTTTTTTATTCTGACCGGATGAGCAACCCACTAAAAGAATAAGGAGAAAATACAATAAAATTCGCATAGTAATACTTATAATATATATAAATAATAGCCTGTTAAATGACCAATTAAGAAATTCAAGACAGATACAACGAAAATGGGACGGCAATATATAACAAAAGTGTTGAACCTGCAAACAAAGAAAGTGAAAAAACAAATCAAAACAGCCCTTTACAAGCAGCAATATATGAAATAATTATTTTTCCGGCAAATTGGTTGATTCTCGCTATTTATTGGCAAATAATCAACCTTTATTTCATTGATTTTTCATCATTTTTGTGGCATAACTTTAATATTTATAGACATGAATTCCAAAATAGTATTCTTTTTCATGATTATGTGTTGCTGTTCAGTAACCTTATTTGCTCAAACAAATACGGGCAAAAAACAGACAAGTACTAATCCGGTTTTTGACGGTTGGTATGCAGATCCCGAAGGAGTCGTTTTCGGTGATAAATACTGGATTTATCCGACTTATTCAGCTCCTTTCGAACAACAATTGTACATGGATGCCTTTTCTTCCCCAGATTTGGTACACTGGAGAAAACACCCGAAAGTCCTTTCTGTCGAAAATATCAGCTGGTTAAGGAATGCTTTATGGGCACCTGCCGTGATAGAAGCAAATGGGAAATATTATTTTTATTTTGGAGCAAACAATATATATCATGAGAATGAAGTGGGAGGTATAGGTGTGGCTGTAGCCGATCGTCCGGAAGGTCCTTTCAAGGATGCGCTCGGAAAGCCGCTGATTGGCAAGATCGTGAACGGAGCGCAACCTATTGACCAGTTTGTTTTCAAGGACGATGACGGTCAGTATTATATGTATTACGGTGGTTGGGGACATTGCAATATGGTGAAGATGGGACCTGATCTAATCAGTATCGTACCTTTTGAAGACGGAACGACTTATAAAGAAGTGACTCCGGAAAATTATATAGAAGGACCTTTTATGCTTAAACACAATGGCAAATATTATTTCATGTGGTCAGAAGGCGACTGGACAGGACCCGATTATTGTGTAGCGTATGCCATTGCGGATTCGCCTTTTGGTCCGTTCAAAAGAGTTGGGAAGATTCTGGAGCAGGACACTAAAATAGCTAATGGCGCCGGACATCATTCCATTATCAAAGGTCCGGGAAAGGATGAATGGTATATTGTCTACCATCGCCGTCCTTTGGGTGAAACCGATGGGAACTACCGCATTACTTGCATTGACCGAATGTATTTTAATACAAACGGTACTATCAAACCTGTAAAAATGACTTCCGGCGGAATAAAAGCCAGACCATTGCGCTAACCTGTTATTTATTATAGCGATGAAACTTAAAATAATATCCATGAAGAAATTCTTGTTGGTTTTAGCTTTATTGTTTCCATTGGCATCCTTTTCCCAGTCTCCGGTCGATAAGTCTTTTCCTCCGGAAGAGTTGTTTGCTTTGGGTTCTTATTATTACCCCGAGCAATGGGATTCCTCCCAATGGGAACGTGATCTGAAAAGAATGGCGGAGATAGGAATCAAGTTCACCTATTTTGCAGAGTTCGCCTGGGCCATGATGGAGCCGGAAGAAGGAAAGTATGATTTTGAGTGGCTGGACCGTGCCGTCTCTCCGGTGACCGGACATAATCATTGATCGGCAGTGCACGCCTCGAACCTGCAGGAGTAGTGGTATGGAAAGAAAAATCAGACAACAAATATAAATAACCCAATAACAAGAAAAATGAAGATAAGAAATCTTATATCTTGCGCCCTTTTCGGGCTTATTCTTTTTGCCTGCTCACCTTCTGGGGAAGGAGAAGATAGGGAAATGGACCGTTTTATTACCGACTTAATGGACCGGATGACTCTCCGTGAGAAACTCGGACAACTGAACCTGCCTTCGGGCGGTGATCTCGTAACAGGGTCGGTGATGAACGGTGAACTTAGCGATATGATTCGCAAACAGGAAATAGGCGGCTTCTTCAATGTCAAGGGTATTCAGAAAATCAATGTCCTGCAACACCTTGCGGTAGAAGAAAGCCGGTTGAAAATACCTCTACTTGTAGGTGCAGACGTTATCCACGGTTACGAAACTATTTTTCCAATCCCATTGGCACTATCCTGTAGTTGGGATACGCTGGCCGTCGAACGTATGGCACGCATCTCCGCCATTGAGGCCAGCGCAGACGGTATTAACTGGACATTCAGCCCGATGGTCGATATTTGTCGTGATGCCCGTTGGGGACGTATCGCAGAAGGGAACGGAGAAGATCCTTACCTGGGTTCTTTAATGGCAAAAGCGTATGTGCGTGGTTATCAGGGAAACAATATGCAAGGCAACGATGAAATTCTTGCCTGCGTGAAACATTTCGCACTTTATGGGGCGTCCGAATCGGGACGCGATTACAATACAGTGGATATGAGCCGACTACGTATGTATAACGAATATCTGGCTCCTTATAAAGCTGCCGTTGACGCTGGTGTAGGCAGCATCATGAGCTCGTTTAATATCGTTGACGGTATTCCAGCCACAGCCAACAAATGGTTACTGACCGACCTGCTCCGGAATGAATGGGGCTTCGGAGGGCTATTGGTAACAGATTACAATTCGATAGCCGAAATGTCCTCCCATGGTGTCGCCCCTCTGAAGGAAGCCTCCATTCGCGCTTTACAGGCAGGAACGGATATGGATATGGTTTCATGCGGGTTCCTCAATACATTGGAGGAATCCCTGAAAGAAGCGAAGGTAACGGAAGAACAGATTAATATGGCTTGTCGCCATGTATTGGAAGCCAAATATAAACTGGGACTGTTCTCCAATCCGTATAAATATTGCGATGCCCTACGTGCCAAAGAGAAACTTTATACGCCTGAACACCGTTCTGCTGCACGTGCGATTGCAGCTGAAACATTTGTTCTGTTGAAGAATGACAACAACCTGCTTCCACTTGAACAAAAAGGCAGGATTGCCCTGATCGGTCCAATGGCGGACGCACGTAACAATATGTGCGGTATGTGGAGCATGACATGTACGCCGTCTCGTCACAGAACATTGTTGGAAGGAATTCACGCGGCAGCGGGTGACAAGGCTGAAATTCTATATGCGAAAGGCAGCAACATATATTATGATGCGGAAACAGAAAAAGCAGCTACGGGCATTCGCCCGCTGGAACGTGGAGACAACCGGGAACTGTTGGACGAGGCTTTACGCGTGGCTTCCCGTTCAGACATCATTGTTGCCGCTTTGGGTGAATGTGCGGAAATGAGCGGTGAATCGGCTTCACGCACCAGTCTTGAGATACCCGATGCACAACAGGATTTATTGAAGGCTTTAGTGAAGACGGGCAAACCTGTCGTACTTCTTCTGTTCACGGGACATCCTTTAGTCTTAAACTGGGAGGATGCGAATGTTCATTCCATATTGAATGTCTGGTTTGGCGGTAGCGAAACAGGGGACGCGGTTGCCGATGTATTGTTTGGCAAGATCACTCCAAGCGGCAAACTGACAACTACCTTCCCGCGTTCGGTGGGACAGCTGCCGTTATTCTACAATCATTTGAATACGGGTCGTCCTGATCCCGACAGTCATATATTCAACCGCTATGCCAGCAATTATCTGGATGAGAGTAATGAACCTCTGTATCCGTTCGGATATGGTTTGAGTTATACGGACTTTGTTTATGGTGAGTTGCAGATTAGCTCGGAAACCTTGCCTAAAAATGGTGAGTTGACTGTGTCTGTCACTGTAACAAACAAGGGGAACTACGATGGTTACGAAACTGTACAACTGTATCTTCGTGATATTTATGCGGAGATCGCCCGTCCGGTGAAGGAGCTGAAAGGTTTTGAACGCGTCTTCCTGAAGAGCGGGGAAAGCCGTGATGTTAAGTTTGTTATTACGGAAGATGACTTGAAATTCTATAATTCCGAATTACATTATGTTTACGAACCCGGAGAATTTGATGTTATGGTAGGGCCGAACTCCCGTGATGTACAAACTAAAAGTTTCCAAGCAGAATAAAGTAACACCTGATAAAAGTTGTATTGTAGGGAGTACTTATTATATTCGCACGAGCTTGCACTCATGACATAGTACAAGCCGAAGATATTGTTGCCGACACTATGATTTTGTTATGAGGAAAGTTCTGCAACTCGGAAGAAATCAGCGCGACGTTACCTTTAAATGAAATCAAGGTGTACCTTCTACTTTAATGAACAGATTAAATTATTCACTATTTAAAATAAAAAAAGATATGCATTATTTAAGAACACTGACTTATTTATGGAGTTTACTTACTCTTCTTTTAATGGTTGCTATCACAACAATCTGCTCCTGTGTCTCTACACCCCAAAGAAGCGGACAGTTGAAAGAACAAGATGAATATGATGTGGCAGCTTATATTTGGCCGTCGTGTCACAATGATCCGATGGGACGCGACACACTGTGGAGTGAAGGTACAGGCGAATGGGAAATTATCAAAAAAGGTAATCCCCGTTTCGAAGGACACTATCAGCCAAAGGTTCCTTTGTGGGGATACGAAATGGACGATGACACGCAGGTGATGGAGAAATGGATTGACGTGGCAACCGCTCACGGCATCAATACGTTTATCTTCGATTGGTACTGGTTCAACGGACAGCCTTTTTTAGAAAGCACCGTAAACAATGGATTTCTGAAAGCCAAGAATAATAAAAAAATGAAGTTTTACCTGATGTGGGCCAACCATAACGTGGCACACAACTATTGGAATGTACACCGTTACAAGGACAACAACTCGCGTCTGTGGACCGGTGTGGTAGACTGGGCCAACTTTAAAATCATTGTAGAACGAGTGATACGCCAATACTTTCACAAGCCCAACTATTACAAAATAGACAATTGTCCGGTATTTTCTATATTTGGTTTTCATGAACTGTTGGAAAGTTTCGGTAATGCAGACGGCGTGAAGAAGGCTATGGATTATTTCCGTAGCGAAGTGAAAAAGGCAGGATTCCCTGATTTGCACTTGCAACTCATCGGTGACGGGTCTCCCACCGACAAGTTTATAGAACTTGTTGTAAAGGCAGAAGTAAACAGTGTGACAAAATACAATTGGGGATGGCCATACGAAGAAGATTATCTGGCATGGGGTACAAAAGCCATGCAACGTCGCGATCAATGGACAGCGAAACTGGATTCATTGGGTGTGCCATTCTTCCCAAATGCATCAATAGGATGGGATGACACCCCACGTTTCCCGAATAAAACAGCCAAAGAAGTGGTTCATTACAATGACTCGCCAGAAAGTTTTGCAGCTTTCTTGCAGAAGACGAAAGAATATGTAGACCAACGCCCCGACCGCCCCAAACTGATAACAATTAATTCTTGGAACGAATGGGTGGAGGGTAGCTATCTCTTGCCCGATATGAAGAACGGTTTCGGTTACCTGAATGCTGTGAAGCGGGTAATGAACGGTGAATATGATTATAAACCAAAAACACGGGCTACTAAATAGTGGAAAAATTGATATTGTATAAGAAATGCCATATACAATAAAAATCTGCTTGTTATTACAACGTGAATGTCTGTTATTCAATAATATATAGATTTGCAATTTCACCTACCACCTTCCCCTACGGGGACTCACCCCCTCCGACTCCCCCGTTATCGGGGGAGAGCAACCTTCCAGAAGGAGGAGAATCGGAATAGTCAGGCTTATATCGAACTGACGTTATTTAAGAGGAATTTAAAATAAATCACTGAATGAATCACTGAATAAATCAACAGAATTATAAACATTCAAACCATGAATCGGAGTTGAACTTTCAACTCTTGATTCACATTATCGTAAAATTATGAAGAAGCTGATAGCATATGTATACATGATGTTTTTTGTGCTGACCAGTGCGGCGCAAAGTCAAACAGACGAGAGCAAGATGAACCGTTTCGTGTCCGGTCTGATGAAGAAGATGACACTGGAAGAAAAAGTGGGACAGCTAAATCAATATGCCGGTGGTTTTGCCACGGGACCCAATAATACCCGTGTTAGTAGGACGGAAGATATAAGTAAAGGATTAGTAGGTTCTTTATTGAATGTGTCGGGTGCTGCCAATACACGTAAATACCAGGAGGCTGCAATGAAATCACGCCTGCGGATTCCTCTGATTTTTGGGTTGGATGTTATCCACGGTTTCCGTACAGGCTTTCCTCTGCCTTTAGCCGAGGCTGCAAGTTTTGATCTGGATGCCATAGAAAGAGGTTCAAGATGTGCGGCGAAGGAAGCGTCGGCTGCCGGATTGCACTGGACTTTTGCTCCGATGGTGGATATTAGCTGGGATGCCCGTTGGGGACGTGTGATGGAAGGTGCGGGAGAAGATCCTTATTATGGTTCGTTGGTCGCTAAGGCCCGTGTACGCGGATTCCAGGGAGATGACTTGTCGAAGGAAAATACAATTCTTTCTTGTATCAAGCATTTTGCAGGTTATGGAGCTCCCGCTGCGGGAAAAGACTACAATAGTGTGGATATGTCTATGGGACAGTTTGCTAATTTTTATATGCCGCCTTACAAGGCTGGGGCTGAAGCGGGTGCCGCTACGTTTATGAGTGCATTTAATGATTTCAATAATGAACCGGCTACCGGAAATAGCTTTTTGTTGAAAGAATTGCTGAAAAAACAATGGGGCTTCAAAGGCTTCGTTGTATCCGATTGGGGATCGGTGGGAGAAATGATGAATCATCGCTATGCGAAGGATGATAAAGAAGCTGCCTATAAAGCGATTAAAGCTGGTTTGGACATGGAAATGGAAAGTGGATGTTACGCCAAGACGCTGGTTTCGTTGGTGAAAGAGGGCAAGGTACCGGTAAAATTGGTAGACGATGCCGTCAGGCGCATTTTGGAACAGAAATATAAGCTTGGATTATTTGATGATCCATTCCGTTATTGTGATGAGGAAAGAGAACGTACGGTAATAGGTTCGAAAGAATCGCGCAAGGAAGCGTGTTATGTAGCTGAACGTTCCATTGTCCTTTTAAAGAATGAAGGTTCTGTTCTTCCGCTTTCTCCTTCTATTAAAAAAGTAGCCTTGGTTGGAGCATTGGCTAAATCGCAGGAAGATATGTGTGGCACATGGTCTTGTGCCGAGGTGAGCAAGGTAGTCACTTTGTATGAAGCCATGAAGAAGAGGGGAGTAACTGTCGATTATCATGACGGATACGACTTGAAAAAGAATCAGATTGTGAATTTGGAACAGACATTGGCTGCTGCCCGTCAGTCGGATGTGGTGGTGATGGCGATGGGCGAACAGGCATGGGAGAGTGGAGAAATGCGTTCAAAGGGCGATATCTCCATTTCTTCGGAACAACAAAGACTTGTTTCCGAACTCGTAAAGACGGGCAAGCCTGTGGTCGTACTGATGATGTGCGGCCGTCCTGTCATTTTCAATGAAGTACGCCGTGATGCTCCCGCCATCTTATGTACCTGGTGGTTGGGAAGCGAAGCCGGCAATGCTATCTGTAATGTATTGTTCGGAGACTACAATCCTTCGGGAAAACTCCCGATGACTTTCCCGCAGCATAACGGGCAGATTCCTCTGTATTATCAGTATAAGAGTACCGGACGTCCTACCGCGTTGGGCGGATGGTGTGCGAAATACATTGATATTCCGACCGAACCGGCTTATCCGTTCGGCTACGGTCTGTCATATACCACTTTCGAGTATTCGGATGTAAAGCTGCTTCCGGGTAATGGAAACGCTACTTATGCGCGTGTAGCTGTAACGGTGAAGAATACAGGAAAGTATGAGGGTGAAGAGGTCGTCCAGTTGTATGTCCGTGACGAAGCAGCTTCCATTACCCGTCCCGTCAAGGAATTGAAGGGATTTGATAAGATAAAGCTCAAAGTGGGTGAGAGCAAGACTGTGACGTTTGATGTGAAACGCGAACAGCTCGGATTTTACAATAATCAGATGAAGTTTGTGGTTGAGAAAGGTGATTTCACCTTTATGGTCGGTGGAAATAGCCGTGACTTGCAAGAAATCAAGTACACGCTGAACTGATGTGGGGTCGATATCAGTTCGTCCGCATGGTTTCCCTTCCTTCGGGAAGGAGGGGTGTCCGAAGGACGGGGTGGTAGGTAAATATAGTAGTCTGTTATTCAGCAATATATAGATTTGCAATTTCACCTACCACCTTCCTCTACGGGGACTCACCCCCTACGACTCCCCCGTTATCGGGGGAGAGCAACCTTCCAGAAGAAGGAGAATTGGAATAGTCAGGCTTATATCGAACTGACGTTATTATAAAAAGTAAAAACATCTAATGAGTAAGAGCTTATATTTATTTGTTTTATTGTCCGGCTTGCTCTGCAGTTGCGGCGGACATAGATGGACGGAAACCGTGGAAGACGGTTATCATCTGATTGCCCAAAAAGGTGGTGCTACATTAGGATACAGTCCGAAGTCAGGAATCTCTATCATACAGCAAGACGGATATGCATTCAAGGACTTGAACCGCAACGGCAGGCTGGATGTGTATGAGGATTGGCGCCAATCGGTAGATGTGCGTGTGGCAGACTTGACAGCCCAACTCAGTATGGAAGATATTGCCGGGCTTATGTTATACAGTAGCCATCAGACTATTCCTGTGAACAGAAATGTCTATAACGGGAAAACATACACAGAGAGTGGTGTGCCCGCATGGGAACTGACTGATGAACAAAAGGTATTTCTTGAGAAAGATGGTGTGCGCCATGTGCTGATTACCGCAGTGGAGAGTCCGGAAACGGCTGCCCGTTGGAACAATGCTGCACAGAGTTATGCGGAAGGATTGGGATTCGGCATTCCATGCAATAATTCTTCTGATCCTCGCCATTCATCACGTGCAGATGCAGAATTTAATGCCGGTGGCGGTGGCAAGATTTCTATGTGGCCGGGCAGCTTGGGCATGTGTGCCACTTTTTCGCCCGAAATAATGAAACGTTTTGCGGAGATAGGCTCCGTAGAGTATCGGGCATTGGGATTTGCCACTTCTCTTTTCCCGATGGTGGACGTGGGGACTGATCCGCGATGGATGCGTTTTTGCTATACGATGGGAGAAGGTACCAAACTTGCCACTGATATGGCACGCGCCTATTGTGATGGCTTTCAGACATCGGAAGGTGATGCGGAAATTTGTGACGGATGGGGGTGGAACAGTGTGAACACGATGGTGAAGCACTGGCCGGGCACTGGGGCATGCAACGAAGGTGGCCGGGATGGTCATCAGGGATTTGGAAAGTATGCTGTATTCCCCAATGGTAACTTTGAACTGCACACGCTGCCCTTTACGGAAGGTGCTTTCAAATTGGAAGGCAAGACCAAGATGTCCGCTGCTTTGATGCCCGACTATTCTGCTTGCGTAGGAATCGAACCGGAAGGGGTAGGAAGTGGCTTCAGCAAGAAGTTCATCCAAGAAATGTTGCGTGAACAACAGAACTATGACGGAGTGATTTGTACCGACTGGATAATTACACATGATGAGGAAGGGGTGTATGCCTGTGCCGGAAAACCTTGGGGAATGGAAACCAAGAGTGTGGCGGAACGTCACTATAAAGTGTTGATGGCGGGAGTAGACCAGTTTGGCGGAAACAACGATCGGGGTCCTGTGATGGACGCTTACCGCATAGGGGTGAAAGAGCATGGTGAAGAATGGATGCGGAATCGTATGCGGACTTCTGCACGGCGTTTGCTGACTAATATCTTCCGCACCGGCTTGTTTGAGAATCCTTATCTCGACCCGGCACGAACAAGTGAAGTGGTGGGTTGCCCCGAATTTATGCAGGAGGGGTACAATGCGCAACTGAAAAGTGTTGTCATGTTGAAGAACCATGCCGGTGTGCTGCCATTGGAAGGGGGAAAGAAAGTGTATATTCCCGAGCGTTATGTACCCGCATACGTCGGTTTCTGGGGCGAGCAGATTGAGGAGCGGCATATCATCCCGCTAAGCAAGGAACTGGTGGAAAAATATTTCGAACCGGTTTCTACTCCACAAGAGGCTGACGTGGCTATTGTGTTCATAGATTCTCCTAACAGTGGTTACGGTTTTGATAAAGAAGCTGCACGGAAAGGAAAAGATACGGGCTATCGTCCGATCAGTCTGCAATATAGTGATTATACGGCAACGTATGCCCGGGCGCAGAGTCTATCGGGCGGTGATCCATACGAGGAATCCACCAACCGCAGTTATCAGGGGAGAAGCGTGAAGACTGTCAACAAAGGGGATATGGATTTGGTCATCCAAACGAAAAGGAGTATGGGGGACAAACCGGTGGTTGTAGCCATTAATGTGCTGAATCCTCCTGTGCTGAGCGAAACTGAACCTTATGCGGATGCATTGTTCCTTTTGTTTGATGTGCAACACCAGACGGTTCTGGATATGATGGCAGGGAAAGAGGAGCCTTCCGCTTTGTTACCTTTCCAAATGCCGGCAGATATGAGAACTGTAGAAGAACAGGCCGAAGACACTCCACGCGATATGCGTTGTTACCAAGACGCAGACAATCATGTTTATGATTATGCGTATGGGCTGAATTGGCAGGGAGTGATAGATGATGAACGGGTGAAGAAATACAAATAGTTTTTACGAACTGGTCCTTATAGATAAGAATAGGTCCTTATAGAAAAGATAATGAAAGAAAAATCGAAGTACTCATATATTTATGGGGCGTTAATCTTGTTGGTGTGTTGCACTAACTCTTACGCCCAATGGAAACCGGTCGGAAACAGAATTGTTTCCGACTGGGCAACGCAGATAGATATAAATAATGTATTATCCGAATATCCGCGTCCTTTGATGGAACGGACGGAGTGGATGAATTTGAACGGGCTTTGGAAATATGCCATTCTTCCATCGGGCAAGGCGATGCCACAAGTGTATGATGGTGATATCTTGGTCCCTTTTGCCGTAGAGTCCGCTCTATCCGGGGTAGGAAAGGAATTGGGAGAGAATAATGAGTTGTGGTATCAACGCCGTTTTTCCGTGCCTTCTCGCTGGAAAGGACAACGGGTGTTGTTGCATTTTGGTGCTGCAGACTGGAAAACTTCTGTATGGATAAACGGTATCAAACTTGGTGAGCATTGCGGCGGATACACTCCTTTTGCATTCGACATCACACAGGCGCTGAAGAAAGGTGATAATGAGCTTGTAGTGCGGGTATGGGATCCGACGGACAAGGGTTGCCAGCCTCGTGGAAAGCAAGTGAGTAACCCAGGGCATATCTGGTATACACCGGTGAGTGGCATCTGGCAGACTGTATGGCTGGAACCTGTGCCGGAATATGCCATTGAAAACATTCGGACGACTCCAGATATAGACGGTGGCAAACTGACGGTGGAAATGACAGTGAACTGCCATAATGCTACTGACCGGATAGAGGTGAAAGTCCTTGATGGCAACAAGGTGATTGCATCCGGTAGTGCATTGAATCACGCTTCGGTGGAAATACCGATGCCTGCCGATTGCAAATTCTGGACTCCGGATTCTCCGGTTCTTTACGATTTGGAGGTTTCGTTCTACGTCAATGGAAAGCTACAGGATAAAGTGAAAAGTTATACAGCAATGCGTAAAATCTCTACTCGGAGAGATGCGAAAGGGTATATGCGCTTGCAACTGAATAATAAGGATATCTTTCATTTTGGTCCGCTTGACCAAGGATGGTGGCCTGACGGACTGTATACCGCACCGACAGACGAGGCTTTGCGCTATGACATCCAAAAGACCAAAGAACTTGGATTCAATATGATACGTAAGCATTTGAAAGTAGAACCTGCACGCTGGTATGCACATTGTGACCGTTTGGGGATAATCGTATGGCAAGACATGCCCAATGGTGACAAGAATCAAGATTGGCAATATAAACAATTTTACTATGGTCCGGAAATGTTGCGCACTTCAGAGTCGGAAGCCGTCTATCGGAAAGAATGGAAAGAGATAATAGATTGTCTCTATTCTTATCCTTGTATTGGCGTGTGGACACCGTTTAATGAAGCAATGGGGCAATTCAAACCGGTGGAAATAGCCGGATGGACCAAGGAGTATGACCCGATGCGTCCGGTGAATCCTGCCAGTGGTGGCAACTATTTTCCTTGTGGAGACATTCTTGATCTGCATAGCTATCCGGAACCTGTCATGTTTCTTTTTGATGCCGACCGTGTGAATGTGGTCGGTGAGTTTGGCGGCATCGGCATGGCGCTGAAAGGACATTTGTGGAACGAAGACCGTAACTGGGGGTATGGCGACTTGAAAGGCAAGGAAGAGGCTACGGAACAGTATGTGAAGTATGCCAATCGCCTCAAGGAGTTGTCAGCATTGGGACTATGTGGTGCTGTATATACTCAAACAACTGATGTGGAATCGGAAATCAATGGATTGATGACCTACGATCGCAAAATCGTGAAAATGGATGCAGATGCATTGCGGAAGGTTAACAGGGAGGTTTGTCATTGCTTGGACAATTCACTTCCGGAACAAGGGAAATAAATTGTAGACTGAAATTTGTGCAATCTGTAATGATTATGAATAAAAGAAATCTATTTGTTGGCGTTTTTGCCTTGTTGTCACTATTTCTACAGGGGCAAAATATTGTTATATCCACCCCTTGTACACAGTTGCTTCTTTCTGCACCGAAGGGCGGCAGTTTGGAACATTTGTATTATGGATCACGTACTTCGGATACAGATATCCAAGGTATTTACGAAACGACACACGGAGTAGATGCTTATCCTGCCTATGGAATGAAGTATCCGGGTGAAACGGCTTTGTCCGTTTGCCATGCAGACGGCAATCTGACACTGCAAATGGCAGTGGAAAGCGTGAAGGAAACGCATCTTCAGGAAGAGAATGCAACTTTGACGGTTATTGAATTGAAAGATAAGGTATATCCTTTTTATGTTAATGTCTGCTATAAGGCATGGCTGGATGCAGATGTAATAGAAACATGGACGGAAATCCGTCACGAAGAAAAGAAGTATGTTCAGCTTCATCAGTTTGCTTCTGCTTATCTGCCTATCCGTCGTGGTAATGTCTGGTTGTCACATCTTTCCGGTGCCTGGGCAAACGAAGGACAACTCTGCCAGGAAGCGTTGCAACCGGGTATGAAAGTCATCAAAAACACGGACGGGGTACGCAACTCCCAATCGGCACATGCAGAAGTGATGTTCTCGCTCGACGGCAAACCGCAGGAGAACACGGGACGCGTCATCGGCGCAGCGCTTTGCTACAGCGGCAACTACAAACTGCGCATTGACACGCAAGAAGACGACTGGCACCATTTCCTCGCCGGCATCAACGAAGAAAACTCCTGGTACAACCTGAAAAAAGAAGAAGTATTCCGCACCCCCGCATTGGCACTGACCTACAGCGACGAAGGAATGAGCGGATGCAGCAGGAAATTCCACCAATGGGCACGCCTGCATAAACTTGCCAACGGGAACACTCCCCGCAAAATCCTGCTGAACAGTTGGGAAGGCGTCTATTTCGACATCAACGAACAGGGCATGGACCAAATGATGGGTGACATCGCTGCCATGGGAGGCGAACTGTTTGTAATGGACGACGGTTGGTTCGGCGACAAATATCCGCGCAAAAACGACTCTTATGCTTTGGGCGACTGGACCGTAGACCAAACCAAACTCCCCGGCGGACTGCAATCATTACTTGACAACGCCCGGAAACACGGCATACGGTTCGGCATCTGGCTGGAACCGGAAATGGCTAATACCAAAAGCGAACTGTACGAGAAGCATCCCGAATGGATTATCAAGGCACCCGAACGGGAAGTGGTATGCGCCCGCGGCGGCACACAAGTCGTGCTCGACCTCTCCAACCCGCAAGTGCAGGATTTTATCGTACAGACGGTGGACGAATTGATGAATTCCTATCCCGACATTGATTATATCAAGTGGGACGCCAATATGTCCATCATCACCCAAGGTTCGCAATACCTGACCAAAGACAACCAAAGCCACCTGAACATCGAATACCACCGGGGCTTTGAGAACGTGTGCCGACGCATTCGCGCCAGCTATCCGCAACTGACGATACAAGCTTGCGCCAGCGGCGGAGGACGTGTCAACTACGGCGTACTGCCCTACTTCGACGAATTCTGGACAAGCGACAATACGGATGCACTTCAGCGTATCTACATCCAATGGGGCACTTCCTATTTCTTCCCCGCCATCGGCATGGGGGCGCACATCAGCGCAAGCCCCAACCATCAGACATCGCGTTCCGTTCCGTTGAAGTTCCGTATTGATGTAGCGATGAGCGGACGATTAGGTATGGAAATACAGCCCAAGAATATGACGGAAGAGGAAAAGGCATTGTGCAGAAACGCTATTGCCGAATACAAGACGATACGTCCCGTCGTACAGTTCGGAGATATTTACCGTTTACTTTCTCCGTATGACAAACAGGGCGCAGCTTCGCTGATGTATGTATCGCCGGAAAAGGACAAAGCCGTATTCTACTGGTGGAAAACGGAACATTTCTGCAACCAGCACTTGCCACGGGTGAAGATGGCAGGGCTTGCTCCGGACAAATATTATAAGGTGCATGAGCTGAACCGCATCGACACTGAACCTTTGAAATTTGAAGGTAAAAGTTTCAGCGGTGCATATCTGAATGACAACGGACTGGAAATTCCCTCTACCCACAGAGTGGAATCTTCGAAACAAAACGAATATGCCAGCCGCGTGCTTTATCTGGAGGAAGTAACTCCCTCGTCTTCCGACAACCGGATAGAACAACGCCCTCCGTTGCGTGTTCTTTGCTTAGGCAACTCTATCACCCGCCACGAATATAAAGCGGACATCGAATGGTTCTCCGAATGGGGCATGGCAGCATCCAAAGAAGAAAACGACTATTGCCATCAATTGGAGAAGATGCTCTCGCAAAACCGTCCCGGCACAGTGGTTACCCCGCTGAACATCGCTTATTGGGAACGTAACCTGAATTGCAGTATCGACTCGCTGATTGGCACTCATGTTACGGACAAGGATGTGATTGTTATCCGCTTGGGAGAAAACGTACAAGATAAGGAAGCATTCAAATCAGGTATCCTCCGATTGGTGGAATATTGCAAGCGGAAAGCAGACAAAGTAGTCATCACCGGTTGTTTCTGGAAGGATGAGGAAAAAGAACGTGCCATCATCAACGCTGCGCATATGCATGGACTCACTTTCATTCCGATTGACTGGATAGACCGCTTGTATGATTCACGTCCGAAAGTCGGAGACACTCTTTATGACATACACGGAAAGCCATATACTGTAACCAAGGATTTCATCATCGCACATCCCGACGACGAAGGCATGAAGAAGATAGCGGAAGCAATATATAGGGTTCTCTAATGCCCCCGGTGCTTCATTCTTCCATTATTTACAACTGTAGTTTCCAATCAATGAGAAACTACAGTTGTATGAATAAAGAATTTCAGTTTAAACCCAAAATGGAGAGAACGCCTTGGCTTACCTCCAGAAGAGTCATGGAAAAACGTTCTGGAAAAACTCGCTCCTCTCCCCATGGAAAAAGGAGTATATGTGACTTATGAAGGAATACCTGAAATGTGGAAAAAATAGTCAGTTGCCCGTCATTGATAAACCTCACATCAATGGCGGGTTTCCTTTCAAAGAAACAGTATGCAGCGATAGCCGACAAGGAATTTGCAATAAAAAAGGAGAAAAGACTTACCAAGTCTTAGAATTCCTTTTACCAATATTCTTGAGGAGAAACAAAGATATGGAACTTTAGACAAATAAACTACACCATCAAAGAGCATAAAACACCAGTGCGACAAACAAATTTCTATTGTTTATCGCACTGATATTTAACTATTTAGCTTATCTGTGGATGTTAGTACTCCTCCTCGTTGAAGAAGAAATCCTCCTTACTAGGATAATCCGGCCAAATATCTTCGATACTCTCATAGATTTCGCCCTCATCTTCCATCTCTTGGAGGTTCTCAATAACTTCAAGAGGAGCACCCGAACGCATGGCATAATCAATCAATTCATCCTTGGTTGCCGGCCAGGGAGCATCTTCAAGTTTTGATGCTAGTTCCAATGTCCAATACATAATCTTGAGTATTTAAAATGAATACTAAATTTGTCTCGTTTTCTATTTTTCGGCAAAAGTATAATAAAATCTATCATTTCCAACTATTATCCCAAAATATTTCATTATTTTGTTCATCAAAATTAATTTTTCGGGATAATACAAACAAATAATCTGATAATCTGTTGACAAAAGCTAATACTTCGGGAGAAATTGTACAAGTTTCGGACAAAGCCAGAATGCGTCTTTCAGCTCTCCGACAAATCGTACGGCAAACATGGCAAACGGCTGCTCCACGACTTCCGCCGGGAATGATGAAAGCACAAAGTTCGGGTAATTGCTCGTCCAGCTTATCAATCTCCCGCTCAATACTTTCCACATGTTCGGGGGTAATGATACTGGCGGGTTTCAGTTGTGTTTTCTCCTGGTCGGTGGCCAGGTGTGAACCGATGGCGAATAACTTATGTTGAATACTCAAGATAAAATCCCGGTCGGACTCCTCCTGCAGATAAGTGTGCAGCCATCCCAGGTGAGAATTTAGTTCATCCACCGTTCCGTAAGCTTCCAGGCGGATATGAGTCTTTGGAACGCGACTTCCGCCGACAAGACTGGTAGTTCCTTTGTCTCCGGTCTTTGTATATACAAGGCTCTTTTTCATAACTTTCTTTTTTACTATTATAGATGGTAAACGTACAAAGGTTCTTAGAAGTTGATGATATACTGCTGTTTTATCTTCGTTTTATCAAAAAATAGTAAACCGACGTCATACAGGTCGAAAGTTATCCCTACCTTTTCGTCAGCCTGCCACTTTTTCCAAAGCGCTTTCATCTCTTTGGAATAGCAGATGCCATGGACTACAAATACACTTTTAGGAGTGGTGCGATGTGCACAAACCCGGAAGACTTCTTCCAGTAAATCGGGATTCCGGTAGTCATTCAGATACAGAAAGTCGACTGAAGTGTCTGCATCCAGAAACAGTTCCGACAAGTCGGAAGCAAAGAGGTAGGAAGCCGATGGTTTAGCGGATTGTAAGTAGAGGGTTGTGGAGGAAGGACGCCCAACTTCTATAATCGTAGCAGGCTGCACTTTGTTCACCAACCGGAACAGGAAACGGTTTACCTTTTGAGAACCTTTAGTCCACCCACGCTCTCTTATCATCTTTTTCTGTTCTTTTTTCAAAGAAGAATAGGCATAGTAAGGCATCTTCTCATAAATCACATCGGTAATCAGGCTAAAAGCAAAAGGGGAATGTACGCCATATCCGCAACGATGACGAAAGCGGGAAAGCCAGATAAAAGGTCTTTTTATACAGAGTAGAAGATTCATAAAACAATCATTCGTATTTTTATTCTCCCGACAAAGATATATTTTTTTATTGAAAAAGGGTTGGTTCTTTGCAGGAACCAACCCTTATTCATTTATTCCAAGTTACTACTGCAGTCTGAATGACACAGGTACAGTATATTTCACTCGAACTTTCTTACCATTTTGCACTCCGGGAGTCCATTTCGGCATAGAACTTATCACGCGGATAGCTTCTTTATCCAAATAAGGATCAACCCCTCGCACAACTTCAGGATTGGAAATCGTTCCGTCTTTGTCTACAACAAACTGAACAATGACTTTTCCTTGTGAACCAGTTTCCTGCGAAATCGTTGGATATTTGATATTACTACTTAAATATTTCATTAAAGCAGCTGTACCTCCAATAAACTCCGGCATGACTTCAACACTTACGTGAATAACGTCTTCAACTACCGTTTCTGTTTCTACCACTGGGGGTATCCAAATAACGTTTTGAACTGCATTCATATCCTCTGACACTGTAGAAACGTTATCCGTCACCTCCGTATTGTTTTCCACTATTTCGAACAATTCTGTTACCTTAGTTTCGGGAGGAGGAGGAGGTTCCAGTTTCTCTTCAGGGAATGTGATTGGAACTAGCTCTGTTACAAAGATGGATTCATCATCTGGTGATAGTGCTACAACTCTGACATCATGTTGTGTCCATTCGAACGAAACGAACATGAAGGCTAGCGCAACAACCAAACCCATCAACAACCAAGAACCCCGTTGATTCTCAATTGCAGCCTTTTTTGATTTCTTGGCTTCCATAAAAAATGTGTTTAAGTAATTAATAATAGAAAATATATAGTATATATACTACTTTTCGTTTTTCCTCTTAAGCATTACTTAAAGTGCTCTCTCGCTGCAATAAATATAATCGTTTTATGGATAGGTTGTTACGACGTCTCTTGTTTATTTTATTCTTTTCTATTCTTTTGAAGAAAATTAATGGCTTTTCCTCTCCTCTTTTTCCTCATAAACTTCACCGGACCAACGATAAATCGTATTATCTCCACAAATTAAATCATGAAATCCATTTGTCTTATTCTCTGTGATTCCTATTCGGGAATATCCGGTGTGATATTCTGTCTGCTTACCATTAACAGTTATATTAAAAAGTAAAGCATCCCATCTATCCCAATAAGTACAATCAATTTGATCCATTATCCCATTTCCATCAAGGTCATAAGTCATTGAAATTGTTTCATTCTCTTTTCCATTATGGAAATCCTGTACACTTATTTCTTTTATCGTCGTAATAGAATTCTTCTTCGAGGATTCCACTCTCACAGCTCTTCCTTGTTGCAAAACGAATCGTTCACGTAACTCTACATTTCTTTCAGTGTTATAACCCTCATTACAATCTATTATCAAAACAGATAGTTTCCCATTCCATCTTTCAATCTTGGGCGTTTCATTTACGTTATTTCCAAACTCATTCGTTATTGTAAAGAAACCCGTACCAGTATATTTCACAAAAAAGAAAGAACTACCGATAGCATTCCCTCCACAAGCCTGTATGTTCTCAATCAAAGCGTCTTTAATTCCATCACCATCAAAATCTTCTTGTGCGACAATATCCATACACATATCAGAAGGAATATCTATTTTATACTCATACCCATCTACTTTTGCATATAATTTATTATAGAATAAGCCTTCATCTGCTTTCCCATAGAATATGATATCTACATTATTGTCAATAATTTGAGAAGCATCTTTTGATGTTTCCTCATTATATTTCGGTTCTCTAGAAGAATTCAACATAAAGAACAATATAGCAGCCATCACAATTAGCACACAGGCAGCCAGTATCCATTTTCCACTAAATCTGACCGGCTTTGACTTTATAAATCGCTCTTTTAATACGTCATAGAACTCATTAAAATAATATCTATTATATTCCGGTCCATTTTTCTTCACAACTCCCGACACATCTGAAGGCAATCCCTCCGGAAACCCCTTTACTCCCGATAAAAAGACAGGAATTATATTCTTATTTTTTGCTAAAGCATACGCTAGTTCATTCCTCAACCAATCTTTCTGAGGATTAAAGTTCACATCTAATGTACGTTCAAAAGCTTTTTCATCAACAATTAAAATAAAATCTTCACACTGATCTATGCGATTTAATAACTGGACATCAAAATCCCCATTCCTAAGGGTATCAATATCAAAGCTAACCCGATAACCATCACGTACTAAAAGATCATTGAGATGTTTAGCCGTGTCATAACCGCCTTGACGACGATAACTAATAAATATATCAAAATTTTTCATTTACAAACTCTTATTGTATGGCATTATTCAAAAGTTGGAATAGCAAAAGTTGTCATATTACGGTAGTAATTATATTACTTCAAAATATCACTCTCGCAACTTAATTTGTCCACATCAACATCATTCGGTACAAAGTAATCAAAACTGCATTTCGTGAATGAGCTTTGCCATATTACAGATTTACAAATATCATCAACGGTCTCTATAGTAACGTTAATACCAGCTCCATATATCGGGCCTCTGCCTTTCACGTTCATAATCCAATACATAAGATCATCTGTCGCAGTATTTGTAGTTTCGATTTCATTCCTTTCCTCAACAAAGTAGAAAAAGCAGATTTCTTTACCAGTCAATCTGTCGATTCTTCGAGCATCGTCTACTATTTCCTTTATAATGTTCTTGTCATTATAATCAAAGCTACTTACAAAAATTATAATTTTGCTGGTGATAAAACCAATCAAGTACTTTTTTGAATTTTAATGGTGTTATATACATAACAAAACCTTCTTAAATGATATTGATTTTATGATTCGGTTCTTATGAATTTAGTATGAGCAAACATTTCTGTACTGCTATTTTTTATATCCCAATATTGAATCTAAATTGTATTAGGACTCATATAATTAAATACCATAAAAGCGATGGTTTAATAAAACCATCGCTTTTAACTCCTTACAATGCCTGTCCACATTCCGAACAAAATTTTGCACCTTTGATATTCCGATATCCGCAGTTCGTACAGAATACCATACCGTTAATATCCAAATTCAGAGTTGTAAAAGAATCCCGATTTTTTAGCACCTCTTCAGCTATTTCGAGCGCCTTATCATCAAGTTTGGACTGTTGTACTATCCCCCAAATTTGCGTGATAAGTACCGGCCAGAAGAATAGCATAGAAATGATAGTAGGAATAGCTTGTTGACCAAAGATCCCTATCCCAGCCTCAAACGCTATTGCATTATCTTTAGGTATCAAGCTGACTTTCAATGCAGACTTCAAACCAAGTACAGCTTTAAATAAACCGCCCTTTGATATAGAAATATCAACACCACCACTTAATAAATTATCTATTTGTACCTCAAACTGCTCGGCCGCAAATTCTGTTTTTATTTGTTCAGCAATAACAGGAATCAAAGAAGGATTACCCTGAAGTATCTTTTTTGTTGCAAATGTTCCCATAATTCTATTTTTTAAAAGTGTAATGACTGTAATGCATGATATTGGCTCGTTGTAAATAACACACCGGCTTCAACAAGCAATTCTTTAATTTCACGCTGTTGCTCTTCCGTATAGTTCTTTTCCATAGACTTCAATATAGAAACAATTCTTTCAGACTGTTCCTTGATCTCCTGTTCAGTAACTATACCATCTTCCATAATCTTCTTGAATGTAGGCTGGTTCATGACCGCCTCGTCTAAATTCAACATTCCTTGTTCATTAAAAAACATAAGCTATTGTATTTAAAGTTTATTTCCACAATGTTTGCAATAGGTCCAACTATCCACTATCGGTTGTTTGCAATTCGAGCATACCTTGCCTGATTTTTCTGCCGAAAGATGATCTACTATAGTCTTATATTGAGAACTTTTTCCCCATTTCAAGATTTCCTTAACCCGCACAGCCGAGAACGGATGATTCTGATTCATTATTGCCGCTACCTGCAATGTCTTATTCCATAATCCGTCATTACGGATAGCCTCATATTGGTCTGCCTGTTTAGCCCACTCCTCCATATCGATATTCTTTGTTATAGAAGTCGGACCTCCGGATAGACGAGCCATCGTGCTTGCCACTATGGCCGGAGTAGTCACAATACTGGCAGCTCTGTCACAGGACAACTCACTTTTACGTTCCCAATACAAAATCGCATATTGAAGAGGAGCTCCCAAACTCCCCAAAACGCCCAGCGAATCCAGACCATCCATCACATAATGAGCTATAGAATGATACAAGACATGATGACAAAGGATATGCCCGCATTCATGGGCAATCACTGCATCCAACTCCTCTTCGGTCATCATATCAACCAAACCGGAAGTGATCGTTATAAAAATCTTTGTATCGCCAAAGGTCCATGCGTTAGGATTAGGATCCATAGAGAGATAGAACTCCGGTTGCTCAATACCCAACTTTTTACAAATCGGTGGCAGACGATTATACAGTTTCGGCAATTGACTCGGTGATAAACGAATTGCAGATGCCATATTAACGCCATATTGCAGTTGTTCCAATCCCATTGACATTAACTTTTTCACTAGGGTCGGGAATCCGGGAATACTTTCCAACTGCCTCAATGCAGCTGCATCCTCAGGATGAATAAAATCTGTTGCTTTAATCATGGTTATCAATATTAATATCTATTGTTTTTATGACCTTCATTACAAAACATATCAAGTTCAGTCTTTTCATATCACTGGTATACGCAACAAACTCCTCGTAAGCACCACAGGTTAAAATCCTGATATACAATAAACCGGAAACATAAAAAGAATTATGCGAATAAATTCTTCATTTATCTGATAAAATAAGAAAGCAGCACGATAATCAGTATTAGCTTTTAACAGATACAAATATCATGCTGCTAAAATGTTGTCCTTGTGCAGTCCTTTCATTGGCGATTTCAGAGACCTGGACAAACATATTCTCCATATTCTAGTTCACCGCATCATCATTACAAGTCTCAAATATAACGAATAATATAGCAAGAAAAAATTACAAAAGCCCCAATCATGTCTAAACAGACCAAAAACAGAACTATTGATGCGAAAAACATGTCTATCATGACATTTTTTATTTTGCAAATCACAACAACAAAAAGATAGCATTCATTATAAATATATTATTTATATCTTTCATCTTTCACCGAAAGTCACAAATCCTTTTGTTCATCGTACTTTCAAACCATTGACAGTTCTTTTTCAATCTATCACCCAATCTTTCATCTTTCACCACTTATCACATTCAAAGGAACAGCTATTTCTTTCCTGAACTATTAATAGATAAGTTCCTTTTCATTAAATATAAACTTCCTTTTCATTAATAGAAAACTTATTCCTCACCTGATTCAAACTATAAATGCAAGTTCCGTTTTTATAAATGAAAGTTTCATTTATAAAAACGGAACTTGCATTTATATAATCAAAGCTTTCATTTATAGATTGCAAACAGCCAAAAGAAACTTCTCTATTAGACGAAAGAAACTTTGCATAGGGAAGAAAGGAACTTTTCTATTAATAGCCAATGTAAGAGACAGTACATAAGAAGGTCCAACAAAGAGAAGATGATATATTTGGAGAGTCCAATAATAAAACATACCTTTACTCGCCTTTTAAATAAAGAGACATAAACAAAAACACATCTATCATGAAACTTACTTTGATGCGGGACAACGGAGAAACGACAACCATGCGAACGTTGGACATAAACATACAAATAGAAACGATGAAGCATGAAACGAAAGCCCAGCCAGTCAGCAACCTACGCACGAGCATCCGTTACGCATCACCGGACAGCAAACTGGACGACGTCAAGAAATTGGTCAAAGTTGTCCCGGCTGCCACTTTTCGCAAAACAGTCAACGGTATACAGATGACCGGATATAACGGCATTATACAAATAGAAGTGAATCATCTCGCCAACCGGATGGAAGTAAACCGGGTGAAGCAGGAAGCGGCCGAACTTTCACATACATTCGCAGCCTTTATGGGTTCCGGAGGACATTCCGTGAAAATATGGATACGATTCACACGTCCCGACAAGTCACTTCCTCAAAAACGGGAAGAAGCGGAAATATTTCAGGCAAATGCCTACAGGAAAGCGGTCAGCCTATACCAGCCCGCCCTTTCCTATGCTATCGAACTGAAGAATCCCGCTCTGGAACAGTTCTGCCGACAGACTTATGACCCGGAACTTTATTACAACCCTGAATCTACCGTGATTTATATGCGGCAACCATTGGAAATGCCTTCGGAAACAACTTACAAGGAAGCTGTACAAGCAGAAGCATCTCCATTCAAACGGTTGATTCCGGGATATGACAGTTTCGACACATTATCCGCTCTCTTCGAAGCTGCTTTAAACAAGGCATATCAATCACTAAGCGAATTACAGCCAAGAATCCATATTCATTCCGATGAAGACCTGAAGCCTTTGCTGGTTCAGGTAGCGAAGAACTGTTTTCAGGCAGGAATACCGGAAGAAGAGACGATCCGTTGGTCTACCGCTCATTTCTATACAAAGAACAAAGAATTCCTGATCCGGCAAACCATACAGAATGTATATACGTGCGAAAAAGGTTTCGGAAAGAAATCTCCCTTATCAGCAGAACAGGAACTGGAATTTCGGACGGAAGAATTCATGCAACGCCGATATGAATTTCGCTACAATACGATGACGACAGTTACGGAATACCGCGAACGAAACACGTTTTGTTTCTGTTTCCGCCCCATCAGTAACCGCATACGGAACAGCATCGCAATGAACGCACGCCTGGAAGGGCTTAACCTATGGGACAGAGACGTCGTCCGGTATCTGGACTCCGACCGTATCCCTATTTTTAATCCTATTGAAGATTTCCTTTTCGGGTTGGACATCCGTTGGGACGGGCGTGACCGGATTCGGGAACTGGCAACCCGGGTTCCTTGCAACAATACCCACTGGCCTGACTTGTTTTACCGCTGGTTTCTGAATATGGTAGCCCACTGGCGTCAGACAGACCGGAAATACGCCAATTGTACTGTACCGTTACTGGTCGGTCCACAGGCATACCGAAAATCCACTTTTTGCCGAAGTCTGCTTCCACCTGAATTACAGGCTTATTATACCGACCGCATTGATTTCAGCAATAAGCGGGATGCCGAACTGTCTCTAAATAGGTTCGCACTCATCAATATGGATGAATTTGACCAGAACCGAGTGAGCCAGCAGGCATTTCTGAAACATATTCTTCAAAAACCGGTTGTCAACGTCCGACGTCCGCATGGCACCGCTACTCAAGAGATGCGCCGATACGCATCTTTCATTGGGACAAGCAATCACAAGGACCTACTGACTGATACTTCCGGCAGCCGACGCTATATCGTAATTAATGTGACCGGCCCCATCGATTGCTCCCCCATCGATTATGAGCAGCTTTATACACAAGCCATGCACGACTTATATAGAGGAGAACGATATTGGTTCAACACGGAAGATGAAAATGTCATGACGGAGAATAATCAAGAATTTCAAGTCATGCCGGTTGCTGAGCAGTTGTTTCACGAATATTTCCGGGGAGCAAAAGAAGGAGAAGAATGCGAGCAACTCCTTGCCATTGAAATACTGCAACAACTACAACATGACAGCAAGATTCATGTATCTATCTGCAGTATTGTCCAGTTCGGAAGAATATTACAAAAGAACAAAATACCTTCTTTGCATACGAAACGCGGTAATTTCTACAAAGTAATACGAATCAAGCCGGGAAGAGGATAAGTTTGCAATAAAAAATATCCAGTGAAAGATGACAGATCAGTGACAGATCATTTTACATCTATCACCAACGTACAACTACCATAGACAGGGAGTTTCAGCAGAAGGTGAAAGATTGAAAGATAAAAGCATGAAAAAAAACTTTAGTGGAGGGAGTATAAATATAAGACGAAACATCGTCTAACAAATTTTCGTTCTACTCAAATTGAAAAAATAGACTCATTTAAATGGAGCCTGCATTCAACTTTAGTAGAACGAAAATGGTCATGTAGATTAAATAAATTATTTATGAAAGAACCAAAAATAAGTATAGCGTCATAACAGATTATCTTTTACGATTCTCCGTTTGACAGGTTTAGATTAAACGAATAGTACTTATTTTGCTTTTTTCTTTTTCTTCGCATTATCCTTCTTACGCATATCCTGGTATTTCTTATATTGTTCATCGGTCAGAATGCTTTTTATTTTAGCATCTATTTCCTGCCTTTTCTTTTGCATTTCTTCCCGCGTAGGTCTTTCATTCGATTTATTTTTCGCAGGTCTCATTTCTTTCATTGCAGCTTTGAAATCTTTGGCCTGCTTTTCATTCAAGCCCAGATCGGCAACAATCTGTTCCATACGTTTCTCTCTATCAGCCTTTCCATTCTGACGATTTTGAGCCATACATACAGTTGAGCCAATCAATAACGCAACTGCTAAACTTAAAATTTGCTTTCTCATCATTTTAATTCTCATATTAAATAAGTTATGTATGTTAGACCTCACAAATGGGTGAAAGTTAATTCGATAATGAGGCTAAAAACTGTTTTTTCACATTATTTATCAAAGGGCAGCTAGTATCACATCGAAAAACGAATAAACATTTTCTTATCCGGTAAAAAAACAGCAGCATCCAGTTTATCGGTTTAGAAATATTATTTCTATATTTGCAGGAAACAGATCAAAAGCTTGACATACCCTTATGCAAACCTATTACAAAACCGATTAATAATTAAAACGATGAGAACACTTTTCTTTATTCTGCCATTTATCTTTATCACTACAGGATGTATTAAACAGAATACAGAAAAAGGTGATATTTTGACAACAGAGGATATAGCCAAATTTGACAGTTTATTTAATGCCTGGGAAAAAGAAATACACAACAATCCCAAAGCACAATTAAGTTCAAGTACCCGTGCTTACACCATTTTACCCCAATTCAAAGAGCTAAAAGCTATGGGTAAGAAAATTATCCCATGTATCATAGAACAGTTTGAAAAGGACAATAATACTTTTTTTGCTTTACCTCTTTATGACGAATTACAAGATAATGACAGCCTAAAATCTCACAGAGAAACAAGCGAACAAGATAAAGTGAGCGAGATTGTGCAGAAATTCAGAGAACAGGAAAAAAGAAAGATGTGGGAAGAAGCTAATAGATACAAGACGTCTATAACCGACACTACTTTCCTGAAGACAAGAGGGACGATGTCGTATGCTGCAATAGATTTATTCACGGGACGAGGTTTCAATAAAGATTACGCATTTAATCAGGTTGTCTATTTGAAAGCCTTACAAAGAGCCCAGAAACATCTGTCTGTCGTAAATGGTCAGTTGGCATGCGACTTAAAGTCAGGTACAGAAATATATATTTCCGAAGATTTATACCTATTTATCACCGGCCTTTTTAAGGATTGGAATACGTGGCTGGAATCGGGAAAATATGAGATAATAAAAGACGAACAAGGGCTTTATACAGTGTTACCTAAGAAAACCAACCAATCATCGCAAACGAACTCCGTCATATTGCGACCTATTCCCCGTGACATTCCGACTGGAGAGAACATAAGTCCCGCTTCGCTTTCTATAGAAACAGAACACGACCATTATCCGCTATCAACTACAGAAGTAAAAATAACCATCACCAACCACTCCCACGATGAATACGAGTGCGGAGAAAAGTACAGCCTTGCTTACTATAACAAAAGTAAACGGCAATGGGAAACATTGCCGACCGACCCTGTTGTTAATGATATACTGTGGATTTTCCCACCGGAGCACCCCAGTCACCAACAGACAATTAAACTCTATACATCAGAATCCCCCAACCATCCAGGGAAATACCGTATCTACAAATCATTCAACAGAGGCACCAAAGTGGCTTATGGAGAATTTGAATTACTACCTTAATGTGAATTTCCAACAACAAGCACACTCCGGATCAGTAACATTCGGATAACAGCTAATCATTTCAGTAACAATTCTTTCGTCTATGACGCGTGCAAATCCATCATGCTCGGTAAAACCAGGCGACGCACAAGGATGAAACGGCATGCCTTTATTCTTTCGGGCAGTCTGCACCCTGCACTCATTGATACGATATATAAGAGAATCTCCTTCCTTGAAAAGGCTTACCGAAGGATTCGACAATGCAGAAAATCTGATCGCTAATGCTTTCTCCAGTCCTTCGAGTCCTGCCTGTTCAGGAAGTTCCAGAAATTTCTTGATTCTCCGGGCTTCCGTACGGGTGAATTTTCTCCATGCATTTTCATCGTGCAACATAGCTTCATCCGTACCGTTCTTTCCTTCTACGGATTGAAACCATACTCCATCAAGTGCATAGATGTTTCTTGCGTATATTCTGACCAGTTCCTTTAGTTCATCTTTTGATAATAAATCCAGTTTATCAATCATCATTTCTTAATATTACATTTTACCTTATTTTTTATCCCGCTTTGATTTTATATTGATCCGAATTTCGGTATGACCAACAATTTACGAGAAGTAGAAAAGAAAAACGGAGAGAGTTTTTCAACTTTCTCCGCTTCAGTACCCAGA
>ERZ791737.338-NODE-338-length-46644-cov-20.243555_pt1 | contig 46644 bp, 47 predicted proteins | sample MGYA00510042_ERZ791737 | MGnify/ENA primary metagenome ERZ791737 (study PRJEB30046, sample SAMN00791965) | human gut metagenome | study: EMG produced TPA metagenomics assembly of the A metagenome-wide association study of gut microbiota in type 2... | reverse complement strand
ACACACACACACACACACACACACACACACACACACACACACACACACACACACAAAGCAGACGTCTCTATAATCAAAAAATAGCAAATAAACAAGCCTTCCGGCTTTTTATTTCTTCTATATTATATCCCTTTCTCCTATTTATTTTCACTTGCATCCCGGTACCGGTCTGTGCCGGGATAATCATGAGATCCTATTCTGATTATAAAGCCGGTAGTGCCTTTCCGGTGCTGCCTTCCCTGCTTATAGTGTCTCTGCTGACGATCATACTTCTTACTATCGCCCTCTGTCATTACAAACGCCGCCTGCGCCGCAGCCAGGAATATCTGATACGTTACATCACCGAAAATCTGGAATTGAGGAAGCAAGTCCCCACTTCCCGGCGCCCCTATGCGCTCAATCCTCCCGACATCACTCCCGAAGAATTTACTAAAATAATAGATAATATGCTGAGAAGAATCATGTTTCTCCCGATTGTGCTCATAGCGCTACTGCTGACGGGCTGCTCGAAGGACGACACAAGCAAAACCCCGCATCCCGACCAGGGCGCCGTCGTGGTAAACACCGACTGGGCAGCGCTCTCTCCAGATGCCACCGTACCGGGCAGCTACATCCTGCGCATTGGCGACAAAGAACAGACCGTCAGTGGAGCGACGAATGCTTTCAACGCCTTGTTCCTGCCCGGCGAACAGAACCTGCTGGTCTATAACTCTGCCGAAGGGAGCATCGTCAGCGGAAACGCCGCCACAGTAAACACACTGCCGGACGGCACACTGGAACCGATGCCCGGTTACCTGTTCTCCGCCGCGCAGAAGCTGGAAATAGAAAAGGACGATACACTGAAAGTAACCGTAGCCATGCAGCAACGCATCCGCCGCCTGACGCTGACATTGAAGCTGAAGCCCGGCGACGAGCAGCGCATTGCCTCCACCACCGCCACACTGACGGGCATTGCCTCCTCGATAGACCTGGCCACCGGAACCATTGCAGCAACCCAAGGTAAGACCGTCATCCCTGCCTTTGCCCCCGGAACGGACGACGGGCAGACACGTGCAGCCGGGCAACCGATACTCTCCGCCACCATGCGCCTGCTGGGTGTAATCGCCGGAGAGAAGCAGTTGCTGACATTGGAAATCACCCAGACGGACGGCCATGTGCAGACCCTCACCACCGACCTGACCGAACCCTTGAAAAACTTCGGCAGCGACATGAAACCGCTGGAACTGAATGCCACGCTGGAACTGCCCGCAGAAGCAGGCCTCACAGCCACCATTGGCAACTGGACCGTGATAAACAACGGAAATATTGATATACATTAAAACAACAAAAATATGAAGAAGAAAAACTTCAGCAAGCCGGGCATAGGCCTTGGCATAATGCTTTGCACCTTTGCACTCCTCCCGGCAGGGTGCAGCAACGACAGTGCGCCGGATGATGGAAAAAGTGACGGACGCGTGGCCCTGCAAGTGACGGGCGGCATCAGCGTGCAGACCCGTGCCCACGACAAGACGTGGGATGCCGGCGACCAAATCGGCATCTATATGTTTGCCGCAGGCCAAACCACCCTTGTAGAAGGAGCCGATAATATCCCTTACGAGACGAAGACAGATGCCGGCATCTTCACCCCGGTGGCAACCATCATCTACTTCCCTACAGACGGAAGCAATGTGGACTTCCATGCGTGGTACCCTTACAAAGACGTGGGAGACGGCGAATGGACCGCCGACCTTACCGACCAAACCTCGCAAGCCGTCCTCGATCTGATGACTGCCGATGCTAAAAGTAGCACACAAGCAGGTGCAGCCGTTTACAACAAGGAGAATCCCTCAGTCGTACTAAACTTCCGCCACCGCCTGACCAAGTTGCAGCTGAACATTACCCCCGGCAAGGGCATCACCCCCGACGAGTTGAAAGGCCTGAAAGTAGAAATCACCAAGCAATGGAAAACTGCAATCTACGCCCCTGAATTCGATGCAACCGGCTTCACGGAGGAACTCTCATCCATCTCCCTGCTGACTGCCGCCGACGGCACCTCCGCCGAAGCCATCCTCTTTCCGGACGACCTGACGGGGAAAGCCCTCACCCCGGGCCGGCAACTGGTCTTCACCTTCAGCAGCACCGGCGAGAAGTTCTATTGGGACATCCCCGCCGGCAAGAGTTTCAATGCAGGCGACAAGAACATCTACGACATCACCATCAACCGCAGAACTCTTGATGTCTCCGGTGGCATCAGCGACTGGAACGAGGGCAACGGTGCCGGCGAACCTGGCAGTGCCGAGTAAGAATAACCAAGAATAAATAGATAAAGAAGAATAACTCATGAAGAATTATCTGATTTTGGGCACTGCGGCACTTATGCTTGCCGCATGCAGTACCAATGAGAACGAACCGGGCGACGTGACGGATGGACGCGTGCCGGTAGAATTCCGCGCTTCCGTGGGAGTGACGCAAACCCGTGCCATCGACCAGACCTGGTCGCCAGCCGATGCCATCGGCATCTACATGGTAAGAGCCGGACAAGCCTTCCTGCCGGAGAACATCAGCGAGGAAGCAGAAAACGTCCGCTATGTGGTGGATGGAAGCATCCCCAACGCTTTCGTCCCCGACGGAACCGCTATTTACTACCCGATGGACAACAGCGGCGTTGACTTCTATGCCTACTATCCGCAGGGAACCGTCGGACAGGAAGCATCTACAGCGCATTACCTCTACGCCATCGATGTAGCCACACAGACCGATCAGGAAGCTCTCGACCTGATGTACTCTAACAACGTGAAAGACAGAAAAAAGACGGACAAGACCGTCGCCCTCGACTTCAAGCACCAGCTTTGCAAGGTGATACTGACCGTAGAGCCCGGCGAAGGAGTCGATGCCGGAGACATGAGCGGATTGACGGTAAAGGTGGACAAGCAGCACACCACCGCTACCTTCGACCTCACCGCAGGGGTGCTGAAGGTGGATGCCGCAATCCTTGCCGACATTCCCTTCTGCAAGCAGACGGAGAAATATATCTACGAAGCCATTCTGCTGCCCGATGCCGCTACTAGCCGTATCTTCGAGTTCGACCTGAACAACAGTCACGATGCCCCCTTCACCTGGAAGATGGAGAAAACGCTTGAAGCCGGAAGCAAGTACACTTACACCGTGAAGCTGAACCGCACAGGTGCAGAAGTAAGCGGGGAGATCGGAAAATGGGACGAGAAAGGCGGCACAACGGTGGATGCCAACTAAACGGAGAAGAATTCAAGATAAGATATAACTAATAATTTTTCAGAAATATGAAAGCGAAGCATTTGATGATTATAACCATAGCTGCAATGTTGGCAGCATGCAGCAGCGACGAGACGGATAACACCGGTACGGAGAAGGACAACATAGTCCTTTTCACCGGAAGCATTGAGGGAACCCATACCCGGGCCTACGACCAGACTTGGGAAGATACGGACAAGATTGGCATCTCCGGAACAACCGGCGGCGTGGCCTATACAAACGTCCCCTACAAACGTGACAACGCAACGTTTGTAGTAGATGATGGACAGCAACCTATCTACTATCAGAACGACCAGACGGTGACTTTTACCGCCTACTACCCGTGGAATGAAAGCATGACCGCGGCCACCACCATCACTGCCGATACTTGGGGACAGGTGGATCAGAAGAACTTCGACTTTCTTTATGCTACAGGCACGGGAAGCAAGGGAGTGCCGGTGGACTTCACATTCAAGCATAAGATGGCAAAGCTGGTGCTAATCGTGAAAGCCGGTAACGGTGTGACTTACGAAGAAGTGGCGGCTGCCGTATGCTCTTTGGAGAATTTTCTGCACGAAGGAAATTTTGACCGGACAACCGGAGTAGCCACTGCTACCGGCAGTGTGGGAGTGATGTGGACTTTCGCCAATAACACTTCCGATGTGGCATACAACACTCCGACTGTAACAAAAGATGAATCCAAGGCTTCTGTCGCTTATACCCTGATTCTTTTCCCGCAGGCTTTCTCGTCCAATAATCTAAGTTTTACGGCAGAGACGGGCGGCAACTCGTATTCCACCGAAATAGACTTGGCTCAAGTTACGGGTAACGACAGTAAAAACGAACTGCAAGCCGGCGCGCAGTACAACATCACCATCAACCTGAACAAGACCGGACTGACGGTGGGTACTTCCTCTATCTCCGCATGGGACGAAAAGAACCATGAAATCAATGCCGGCATGTAACCGGACAAATCATTAATAATCACTTATAACAAAGAACGAATATGAAAACTATTAGAAATTACAGCCTACTGGCAAGTGCAATGCTGACACTGGCTTTCACCGCTTGCAGCAATAACGAGATTGAAACCATCCCTTACGACGGACCGGTGGCTGCACAAGTCATTGCAGGTATAGACGGAGCCGTAACCCGTGCAGCAGATGCTTCATGGGAGAACGGTGACGCTATCGGTATCTCTTGCAGCAGTACGAATACCAATTACACCAACATGAAGTATGTCACTGCCCAAGCTAACGGAACCTTCACCCATTATAATGGTGATACTGAAGAAACGAAAAGCGGCATCTTCTTCCAGGGAACGGACCAAGTTACTTTCTCCGCTTATTATCCTTTCACCGGAACAGAAAAGGGCCTGCCGGGAACAGATGGGACAATCTCCGGCAACACCTCCAGTCAATCAACTAATCAGAAGGACATTGATTATCTGTTTGCCGCCGGAGCAAAGACCACCTATGCAAGTCCTACCATCAATTTTAGCAGCGAAGACACTAAATTCAAGCATATGATGGCACGCCTGAAGCTGGTATTGCAAACTTCTGCAGATGCCGGATTTTCAGTCGAGGATGTAAAAAGCGGTACTTATACCTTGGGAGGATTGAAGCATGAGGGTACTTTCAATGTGAAAGACGGTACAGCCGCACCTACAAGTACATGCTCCGTTGTTGACGACTGGTCTGTTTCCACAAACTGCCCATCGCAGGATGCAGGTAACCAACGTATCTTCACCATGATTCTTTATCCGCAGGATGTGAGCGGAGCATTGCCTTTCACTGCCACCATTAGCAATCAGAATTATAAAAATAGTGCTGATATTAAATTCACCAACAATAAGTTGGTAGCCGGCACCTCCTATACCTTCACCATCACGATAAAGAAGACCGGACTGACGGTAAGCGGTTGCACCATTGGTGGATGGACAGATGTTACAGGCGGTAGTGGTGATGCCACCATACAATAATATCAGACAAAAATGAAAAAATTGCCCCTTTCCCCGGACACCAAAGACACTCCCCCCGACGACGACTCCGGCAGCGACGGCGACTAGGGAGAGAACCCGCTGGGATAAAATTCCCCGTTCCATAGACTCAGCCACCGCCGGGCATCAAGCGTAAGCCCGGAGCGAGCCACCCTGCTAAAGGTAGCAACTGCCTCTCTCGCCGGAGGCGGTGGCGCAACGTAAGATGTTGAAAACAAAAGCGTTCTTTGAAAGATTGTGTTGGAGACTAGAGAAAGAAACCGTATCTTTGCATCGTAAACCAAATAGAAAGGAGGAAAGCTGTATGGCAAGGCCTATCAAGGAAACCCTGATACTTTACGGGGAAGATGCCCGAAGATTTCTGGAACGGATGAAGAATCCGCCCAAGGAAACGAAGGAAGAAAGAGAAAGAAGACTGAAAGACTATGAAGCTGCAATGAAAATGTTGAAAGTATAAAGATATGGAGCAGCAGATTAGAGATTATCTTTCGTCAGTGACGTTTCCGCCTATTTCAGTCTTGCAAACGATAAAGTTTCCCTGAATGATTTTGAAAGCAAGACGGAGTTCAACCGCTTTAGGAAACACCGTTTTGTGAACGAGAAGCGGTTGGAAAGCTATCCTGCCGTGAAAATCTGTCGTTTGGGTGTTGACTTGTCTATGAAGGGACAGTATGTGGGAACATTTCTTTTGAATTTCATCAAGAGTTATTTCGTTATCAACAACAAGACCGGTTGCCGTTTCTTGACCGTAGATGCATACGCCGATGCCATTCCCTTTTACTTGAAGAACGGCTTTATTCCCCTGAATGACGAAGATACTGATGCCGATACCCGCCTGCTGTATTTTGATTTGGCAACCATAGCCGAAGATGAATTAGACGATTAAGCCTTTTTAAATTATGGCGGATTTGTAATCCGCCACTCTTCCCTTCAACACTTCCCCTTTCAAACCGGACGCTTATAATGACATTGTAAAAACAATAAAAAGTATAAGCGATATGAAACGATTAACAGTACTACAGACCGCCTGCGCACTGGCATCCCTGCTGATGTTCGCCGCCTGCACGCAGGACGAAGTGACGGACAGCACTTCACACATACTGCCCGAAAGCAAGTACCCTTTGATGCTGACTGCCACGCAAAGCGAAGTGGTAGCTTCGCCGCAGACACGCGTGTCGGACTATGACGAAAACGGCAGCCACAAGAGCAAGTGGACGAAAGACGACCAGATAAAGGTCGTAGTCAGCGGAGGCAACAACGATATGGAAACTATTTGTACGCTGAACGAAAGCGGTAACATAACTGACTATAATCCGTCAGTCTATTGGAAAACCACCCAATCATCCAAAATCAATGCGTGGTATTCCAACATCGCCGGGCAAAGTACGATGACAAAAAATATCGTCAGCCTTGCCAACCAAAGCAGTGGACTTGCGTATGTGTTGAAAGCGGACGAAAAGTCTGACGTAAATTACAATAGCAAAGACATATCCTTGAACTTCAAGCACCAGCTTGCCAAAGTACGGGTGAAGGTAGAGAAAGGCTCTTACACCGGCAATCTGAATGTCACCGCTGTAAGCGTAAAAGGATATACCTCTTGCACCGTCAACAACGGTGCGGTTACAGCAGCAAGTGGCAACTCTCTCGGCGGCATCTCCATGAAGAAAAACACCTATGGCAACGACACTTACTGGGAAGCCAACCTCGTGCCGGGTACGAACGCAATGGACAAGGTAATTACCATCAATGCCGACGGTAAGACCACTACCTGCACACTCACCTCTGATATCACGCTCGCGGCAGGAAAGGTGTACACCTATACCGTGAAGGTAAATACGGCGTTCTCCATCCTCGACAAGAACGGAAGCCCGGTGGATGCAAGCAGTATCAACAAAGATGTCACCATCAGGGGCACAAGCGACCAGCCCATCACCATTACGGGCACTTGCAACGTAACGCTGGATGGTGTCACATTCAATATAGATAACCATGATGCCGCCATCAATGTGGCAAACGGAAGCCCCACTCTAACCGTGACAGGCACGAACAATATCAACACAACAAAAGGGAAAAGTGCCATTCTGCTTACCAATGAAAATACCGACATCACCCTTGACGGGCAGAGTAGCGGGACACTGAATATCTCCCAATCAGCAACAGCTGCAATTGATAAAGCCATCATTGGCGGCAAAATAGATGCAAGTGTCGGAAACATCACCATCAAAAACATAACCCTGACGATAGACCGCACAAATGGCGATATGTTAACTGCCGCCGTTATCGGCAGCGGAATGGCCTATGAATCCTCTTCTTCATGTAAGGCTATCACCATAACAAACACAACACTGACAGTAAAAAACGGTGGCCAGATTGAAGGAGCCATCATTGGAACAGGAATGGCGCAAGCAGCTGGTAATAATAATGTTACCGCTTCTTGTGGAAACATCACCATCACGTTGAAGAGCGGGCAGAATCAACAGCAGTTCTTGAGCGGCTTGAACAGTACTACAGATTTGAGTGCGAGTAAAGTCGGTAAAGGTGGAACACTTAAACAAGGAAGTGGTAGTGCTACCGCTTCTTGTGGCACCATTAGCTGGAAGTAGATTAGTGAACAAAAAATAGTATAAACAAACCATCTAAAATCTATTATTTATGAAGGAAAATTTATTATCGGAATATACCTTATTTGAAGGTGCCGGAGAAGAATGGAGTGATGTATGCGCTTATCAAGCATTCAATGAAGAAGACCCATACAGGTTTCCAACCCAAATCAACATTGATTATGTACAGTTCATCGACCGTATACAAATGGTTTACGCTGATAAGGAATTGCCTATGCACGGTGGAGGTGCGCGCAAGAAAATGGAGATTAAGTTCGACAGGGATGAATATATACAAACGGTGATTTGCGAGTATTGCAAGTTTGGTCGCTCTCCATATATGATTTGTACGCTGTGGTTTAAAACGAATAAAAAAGAAGCCGGATTCCGCTCTTTCTATCAGCCCGATGATAGAGTGAAAGTAGAATACACCTTTCCGGAAGGCTATGCGCTGGCGTGCATTGCGGGGAGAACAGACCATTACAATACGAATGCAGACCCATGCGTGGCAGGGCTGAAACTATTTGGCAGCCCTATCAAGAAAGGCAGGAAGATACTTGAAGATGATACTGAGAAGCAACATCCCGAGGCACATACGCTAAGTGACATCGACAGGGAGGAGTTGGAATGCAGCCCGGTAAAAACGCTTGATTTCAAATTGGAATCCAAGGAAGAGTATCTGGATTGTTTTTATTGGCAAAAGAGAACCTGTTTGATAACGTACATCAAAAAGTCTGAGAAAAGTTTTGAATTTATGTTGAGTGGGGGCAAAGATGACAAAGTGAGCAGAAGTAAAGTCTTTACATATAAATGTTCTAAAAGTATCCCAACAGCTCCTCTGTCCAAAGTCTTTGTGTGTAGCGGTGCTCTGTTTTGGCTTTTATTTTTTCCGGGAACAACACATTCGTGTCTGTTGATGTGGGAGAATGACACATTCAAACTGCAAAAGAATGATACGATTCCCAATCTTTCTCTCACATTTAATAAGACTGCCATTCAGTGTACAGACAAAATCAGAGCCATTGAAATTATCAATTACAACAACATCGTCTATCTTTTGGCACTTGCAGACATACTCCCACCGGGACTTGACAGAATACAGTATCGTTGGCATATTCTCCTGTTCGACAAAGCGAATCGTGCATTCATAGATCATAATAACGGTAGATTTTATCATCGGTTTGACAGTGCTATATTTTACAATGCAGGCTATCGGAATTTTGTGCATTTTATCGAGCTGGCGGATGCGTCCAAACCTATGGGGCTTTATTTTAATCACCAATGCTACATCTACGATTTAGAGGAAAAGAACCAAAAGCTGGCCTTTGACTTTGACATCAAAACCCCTTCATATATGGTTCTTGACCCTGCAAAACATAAAGAACTGAGAAAGATTCAGTATAATGACTACACCTACCTGCTGGAAGTGAAGAAAGCCGACTGCCAGCTATACGAATATGATACGAAAAAAAAACATTTCGTTAAAAAGAATGTGTTTGCAGATATATTTGCCAACCTTGCTTATAAACAGATACAGGTGTGTGTAGATGACAATATTCTTTGCCAATTTATAGGGAAGAGTGATGTACAGTTTGAATGCAAGGTATTCAAACTGTATGATATGACTTCTGACTTCTTCAATCAGGAAGACTGGATGGGTGATTTGTATTCAAAGATTAAAGACCAAAAACTATGCGACATAAAAATGCCCTCTACACATAATTCCGGTTCTTTTAAATATGAAATTGCCAGACGAATATCATGTCAGTCTCTCAGCATCAAGGAGCAATTGGAGATAGGAGTCCGCTGTTTTGATATCAGACTCATTGTAAAGGGAAATTCTGTATACATGCATCATAACGGCTTCTATTTTGCCGAACAAAGTCTATCCAAGGCAGTGGATGAAATCTCTCGTTTCATGACCGAACATCCTAAGGAATTTATAATACTAAATCTTAGAAAAGGAAAATTTGCAGGAGGTTATAGTTCTGATCAGTTAAAAAAGATTCGTGATTTGCTTTTAACTTTGAAAGATAAAGTATGTATCAATACATTGAGCGCTTCAACTACATTTGGAGAACTGGATGAAAAGAGACGTATTATGCTGAATATTATCAGCGATGAGCTGCTGGGTCTGGCTGATGACAGTAAATATAAACGCTACTTCTGCCGTTTGAAAATGGATGGTACTTATTCACCCGATATTTATAGCACTAAAGACTCGACTTCGACCAAGCAAATGCAAGAAATGAGAAAGCATTTGCATAAACACTTAGATAATATGCCTGAAAGAGTGGGAAAGGCCGATTCCTTTTTCTCTCTGGATATATATGCCATTAATATATCTCCTAATCTCTATTATTCAATCAGAAAAGAAGCTGATTTGGTGAAAGGGATAGTAAAAGAAGAGATGGCTTCTTTTGACCCTGTAAAACGGAATGAAATGTTGACCGGCATGAATCTGATTACACTCGATTTCATCACATCACTTGAAGCCCGCCATATAATAAAACTGAATATATACAACCAACCGATGGTTATCTGCTATATTTTAGAATGATGTAACCTGCTGATTTTATGAAACGAATCTGAACAAGAGTATGTAAGGCTGGAGTGAACTGGATGATGCTTTCAGGCACGGATTTAATCGTGCAGAACAAAATTGTTCTGCAAAAATACGGAATACCCGTCCCGGCGGATTGTAAATCCGCCGGTTATAAGTATCAGGATTTTTAATCTGCCTTTACTATGCAAATTTAATAAATTCACATGTATATGAGCGGATTACAAATCCTAATACTCAATCATCGGATTGCAAATCCGATTGCACGTATTGCACGGAAATCCGATTGCACGTCACGTAATCCGATTACCATATCCTCCGATGCTATGCAACATAAGAGTAATAAGGATTGGGAAAGATAAAAAAACAGAGGAAACAATTGCCATTACAGCATAAATGGTTACTTTTGTGTTGTTCTTAAAAAAAGAAAGGAGACAGAGTTATGAAAACTTTTGATGCTAATATTCATTTAGCTGATTATTACTTTTCTATGCTGAACTCATTGAGTGATAAGGCTAAATTGTATTTAGTAAATAAACTCACCGAGTCTTTGATGAAGAGTGTCGGTAAGGCGGAAGAAGCAACAGAAACAAAAAAGGATGAGGCTCTTCGCAAGCTGGCAGGTGTTTGGACCAATGATCCGGATGCCGAAGCTATGGAAAAAGCAATTCGGACAGGACGTAGAAGTAATAAAACACGCAAGATAACATCCTTTGACGAATGACGAAATATTTATTAGACACAAATATTTGCATCTTTTTCCTGCAAGGGAAATATGATGTTCCCGCACGTATAGAAGAAATAGGACGAAACAACTGTTGTATTTCAGAAATAACAGTCGGTGAATTATTGTATGGAGCAGCATGCAGTAGCAAGAAAGAACTGCATCTAGCACAAGTCAAGGAATTAATAAGCTTATTTGTCGTTTTACCTATTTACCCAGTCTTGTCATTTTTTGCTGATTTTAAAGCTGAATTGCGTAAACAAGGCAAATTGATTGATGATTTTGATTTGTTGATTGGCTCTACGGCAGTAGCAAATAAAATGGTTTTAGTATCAGAAAATACAAAACATCTTTCTCGGATTCCCGGTATTGAAACTGAAAACTGGATAAGAAGATAGTATCCGTCCGTTCCTCCGTTCCGGCGGATTTGCAATCCGATTGCATGTCACGTAATCCGATTCACCGAATGGTATTTCAACTTAAACGTGTACTTTTGCCCCCACAAATCCCCCCCCTCAAATGGATACAACAAATAGAGTTTTAGATGAGTTATACTTTGTGACTTCAACCGTAGTAGATTGGATAGATATATTTACCCGTCCCAAATACAAACATATCATCTTGGAATCTATTGCCTATTGCCTACTGTCAAGTAAAAAAAGGATACGGAAGGATGGTCACCCGGAATTAATCTATTTACATGATTTCTATTTGCAAAAACTGAATTATATTCATAATAATCCTGTGCGGCAGGAAATCGTCTCACGTCCGGAAGAGTATTTGTATAGTTCGGCGAGAAATTATGCCGGGGAGAAGGGGCTGTTAGAGGTTATTGTGACTTGAGTATTATATGCGGTGTTGCAACGGATTACAAATCCTGATACTTGCTAAATTTAATATTAAAAAACATGTACTGTTATGATTAGAAAAGTATTCAAGTAGGTGATACCATCACCATCTGCTGTACCTCACACGGAGGTACAGGCTATAGATAAGCTAAAAGCATATCGCTGTCATGGGATATAAATATTTTTAATTATCAATCTATAATTATGGCTAAAACAAATGAACCTCAAGATGCTCCCATCGTTGAAAAGGAAGCAAAGAATGCAGACGAAGTAACTAAAAAAGAGATACCGGCTGCCGAGAAAAGGGCAAGCGGCATAACTCCTTTTTGGGAAAACAATGGCATAGGTGAAAATAAAGGAGACGCCAACGGATCTTTCTTCGACATCATTTACGATCGGATTGTAGATGTCATTGGCGGTGATGACCCGCAACAGTATCTGTGCATAACCCTGCCCGGTCAGGCATTGTCGCCCGAAGACTTTGCGTATGACTACAAAAACAATGCCCCCAAGGGACCGACCATCGAGGCGAATGAATCGCGGCTGGCAAACAAACTGTTCGACCCCGGCCATGTAGTGGGAGCTGACAACGGCATGACACTGCCTTACCAGTATCGTTCTGCGCTCGACACGCTAACCCCAAAACTGAATGAGAAGATTGCAGAGGCCAAAAAACTGCTGCGCGAACTTCTGCTGACTCCCTACCCGTATGATTTCGGAGACGGAGAAGACAAAACATACACTCTGCAGGAGGTCTTTTATCGTCTGTACGATGAGTATGTGGCAGAAAAAAAAGCATGGGCGGAAAAACAGAATGCGGCTAAGGAGAGGTTGCGCAAACTGTATCCCAGTACGGATGCGGCAGGTAATCTTAAATACAATGAAGCCTATCTTGAATGGTACGAAACTGTGGCTCAAAGCCAAATTATGGCACTGAATGAAAAGCGGGCAAAAGTATTGGCAGTCTTTTCTCCGAACGACATGGATATCTTGGCAGGAATACTGGACAGCAGTTCGGGGGCCGAACTGGAACAAGCCAGAGAAACCCTGCAGAATACCGGTCATGAGTATCAGGATTTTTAATCCGCCTTCGCTATGCAAATTAAATAAATTCACATGTATATGAGCGGATTACAAATCCTAATACTCAATCAATCGGATTACAAATCCGATTGCACGTATTGCACGGAAATCCTCCGTTTGATAAGTTCTTCTTGCGTTAAGCATGCATTTTTGCGTGCATCCTGAACAAAAAGCGGATGGAATATGCCGCTTCATTGCTACAGACCTGTCCGGAATATGCCATTACTACTATCGCAAAACTTTGCGGAATCAGCCTTTCTAACTTTAATAAGATGTTTCAAAGTAAATATGGAATGGCTCCTACCGAATTTGGGGACAAACCGAAATGGATTGATTAACAGTGATATTGGACAGGCCGAGTTAATGCTTGTGACAGTTTGAGCCAACAAGTGGACAGATTGAGCCAACAAGTCTAAAAAAGAGCATATCATTTTCATTTTCTTTCTCTACCTTTGGAACACGTGAACAATGAAATGGTATGCTCCAATGAAAACAAACAGTAATCCGGCATAATCTGCCGCAAATAGTATAAACTTATAAAATTTTGAGTTATGAAGTATTTTACACTTGAAGACTGTACACGTTCTGCTACGGCAACAACGAAAGGCATTGACAACACTCCTAATGCTGAACACACAGCGCATATCTTAGAGAGTATAGAAACCTTGATAGACCCGCTACGCGAAGCATGGGGGCAATATTGCAGCAGTGTGGGACTGGGTTCGCCGGGCATTCATGTTTCGTCCGGTTATCGTGGTCCGGCACTGAACGCTGCCGTACACGGCCCCAATACGTCGGCTCATTGCTACGGCTATGCTTTCGACCTGATACCCGTAAACGGTGAGATGATAAAGTTTAAGCATTTCTGCCGCGAGTTCCTCTCCCACCATCCATTCGACCAGATGATTTCCGAAAAGGAAAACAAGAAAGGCGTGCCGAACTGGATACACATTGGCTACAAGCATCCCGATGGAAGACAACGCGGTGAGTTCCTCACTATGATAAATGGCAATTATTTCCCTATGACGGATTAAACGGAGTTAGTATCGTACATTTTCCGACTTCTTCTTTAGTAATAACAACTATTAAAAGTAAATAAATTATGAATTATTTTAGCATTTCAGAATGCATACACTCCGAAACAGCAAAAGCTAAGTGTATAGACAATATACCGGGAGCCGAGCAGTTAGCACATATCGTAGAAAGTATAGGGGAATATTATCTAATGACGACATAATCAAAATTGGGTATAGATGAAGAATAGGTTACTATATTCTTGTTTCATATTACCGTTACTATGCGTATTCAACATAGTAACGGTTTATGCGCAACCTGACTCCGTAAAGGTGAGCGAGTATTTTGCAACTATACGCAAGGATGAAAACCGTCTGCGGCAGTTCTTTGCCGAAATGCCTAAGGGAGGGGATTTGCATAATCACCTGACTGGTGCGGCCTATGCAGAAAGCTATTTTAAATTCGCTACAGAAGATGGCCTGTGGGTGGATATGGCTACCGGGAAGCTCTATCAGCTCAAAGATAGCACAAGAGGCAAGGAGATGTTGCGACTTTCACCTGATATGCCGAACTTGCATAATACCCGTATGGCATTGATAGATAAATGGTCTATCCGCAATTTCAATCCGGGAAAGTTCCCGTTGGGGGCAGACGAATATTTCTTCGGTGCATTCGGACTGTTCAATGCCGTGGCAGGAAAACATACGGTAGAGTTGATGCAGGAATTACGCAAACGGGCAGCACGTGAAAATGTGCAATATTTGGAGATAATGCTTTCCTCGCCCGGTATCAATGTGGCGAAAATTGATGCTCTTTGTGGAAATGATTTCTATGTCCGTTACAATGATCGGTTACAGAAGGCCATTCTTGAAGACACGGAACGGACAAAGGGACGGGAAGGAACAGACAAAGTCCTGGACGAAATTTTCAAAGAATGGGAGAAGATACCGGCAATGAGCGAGTGGGTGGACAAGTATGTTGCCTATATTGACAGCATTGACATTCATAGTACCCTTTCATCCGGATATGACCGTGCCCCTGTCTGCTATTATCAAGGGTATGCCAGCCGCAATGCCACTCCGCTTGTGGTCTATGCTCAACTTTACATCGCATTCAAAAGCTGTCTGAGGAAAGGAAGCAAGTTGGTGGGTGTAAATATCGTATCTGCCGAGAATAGTGAGATTGCGATGGCAGACTACACTGCTCACATGAAAATGTTCCGCTACTTGGATAAGGCTACAGGAAACCGTGTAAAAACCTCTCTCCATGCAGGGGAATTGACATTGGGACTGGTCGAGCCGGAAGAAATGTGCAGTCACATCCGTGAAGCGGTTTTCGTTGCCGGAGCTGACCGTATCGGGCATGGGGTTGATGTTGCATTTGAAGAAGGAAGTATTTCGTTACTGGATGCCATGCGAAAGCGACAGGTACCGGTTGAAATCAATCTGACAAGCAATGAGTTTATTCTCGGTGTCAAGGATGATGCTCATCCGTTCATGCTTTATCGGCAAGCGGATGTACCTACTATTCTTTCTACGGATGACCCGGGTATATTGCGTACAAATTTGACGCAACAATATGTGTTAGTTGCCTTGCGCTATGATATCAGTTATTACGAAATTAAGCAACTGGTTCGCAATAGCATACGCTTCGGTTTCATGTCGGCAGAAGAAAAACAAGCGTTGCTGAGACGAGTCGAGAAGGAATTCGCCCATTTCGAGGAAATGTGGCGGAAGAATATAGAAACTATTAAAAAGTGGGAGAATTGATGTCTGGAATTATTCATCTATAAAAAATATTACTCTCAAAGATTATCAACGGACTGTTTACTGCGTTGAACGGAGTTTCTTCCTCTTTTAGGTAAAAACCTACTCTTCAGGATGCTGAGAATGGAAATTATGCTTATCTTTGTAAAGCCTTCACCAAAACGATGAGATTATGACCCATACAACAGAAAAGATTATAGATAAAATTAAGGAATTGAAAGAAACGGTATTGCCATCAGGCAAACTGATACTTTTCGGTTCACAGGCACGTTCTGACGCTACTGCTGACTCTGATTGGGATATGTTGTTACTTTTGGATAAAGACAAGATAACTTCTTCTGATTTTGATACTTATGCCTACCCCTTTGTAGAGTTGGGCTGGAATCTTGGAGAGTATTTCAGTATGAAGCTTTATACACTGTCCGAATGGATGAAACGGAAAGGTACGCCATTCTTTAAAAACATAGAAGAGGAAGGGGTTGAATTATGAAACTGAGTGAAGAAGAAAAAAAATCGCTGATGATGAACCGTATGAATCGGGCTCTTGAAACTTGGGAAGAAACGAAAGGTATTATCAACAATGAATTTTGGTATGCAGCTGCCAACCGTATGTATTATGCTTGTTATTACATGACTACTGCGCTACTGATAAAACAGGGATACACTGCTTCTACTCATTCGGGAGTTATCCGCTTGTTCGGGCAATACTTTGTTAGCACAGGTATCGTTTCACGCGAAATGGGGCGTTTGTACAGCAAAGTGTATGAATTGCGCCAGTCCGGTGATTATGATGACTGGATAAGTATTGGTAAAGAAGACATTTTGCCTTTAGTAGCTTCTGTAGACGAATATTTGAAAGCACTGAAGAAATTGATTGATGAATAAACATATCCACCACTTTCAGTATAAGGGTTTTCACCACCTATGATTACAAATCCGATTGAACAGGAAGTAATATTCTTAAAATGATGTTTTTTTTCTTCTTTTTTTTGATCTTATTTACTTTCAGGCACTTATCTGTCCTTATTTATCCCTTTTTATCCTCCTTTATCCTCCGCTAACCCACCTTTAAAGCACCACCCCGTTTTCGTCTCATAGTATCTTTGCATCGTGATCACAAACAAACAGGTTTTGCGGACTGACGAGCGAACAAAGCCGAAATAACAAAATTATTAATCATTTAAAATTAGAAAACGATGGCTTTGAATTATGAAGTAAAAAAGAGAGTGTTTGGTTTTGATGAAACAAAAACCGAAAAGTATGTGGCACAGATGAAAACGCTGGGAATGCTGGAGTTTAAGGATCTATGTGACGAGGTGACGAAAGTGGGCATGGCGCCCCGTGGTGTGGTAAAGTTGGTCTTGGACGGGTTGATTGATACTCTGAATATGAATATCAATAAAGGATTCTCGGTGCAGTTGGGCGACTTTGGTTGCTTTCGTCCGGGCATCAATGCCAAAAGCCAGGAGACGGCAGAGAAGGTAACGGCCGGTACGGTGTATCGACGGAAGATAATCTTTACTCCGGGTACTTATTTTAAGGATATGCTGACTCGTGCCAGCGTGGAGAAAGTGAACTGGTCGGGCAACGGAACGGTTTCCGGAGGCAGTTCCAATCCTAATCCGGATGGTGGTGATTCCGGTTCCGACGGTGATCAGGGCGAGAATCCGTTAGGATAAAACATCTTGATAATAAGGAGGGTATGAACTATTCTCAGGAAAGGTTCATATTCCTCCTTAAAATACTTGACTTCGCCTTCTGGATGTCGTATCTTTACATCAATAATTTAAACTAAATGAACTATGAAAACAAAAAATGGCTTTCTAATCACTACTTACACAAAAAAAGACTTGGCATGTATGTATTGTCCCAATTCTACTGCCCGCTGTGCTATCCGTACCCTCACGCGATGGATAAAACGGAACCACGAGCTGTACGAGGCATTGGCATATACGGGATATAACGTCCGAACGCGAACCTTTATGCCGAGGCAAGTGGATATCATTGTGCGGTACCTTGATGAACCTTAATAAAGTTTTCTACCTCATTTTTTATGTTAAAGCGAAAAGTTTTGATTAAACTTTCCGCATTTCTTTTTGTCATATAACCGTTGCAACACAATAGGTATAATTAATAATAAGGTACTAACTTAAAAAAGGAATAGAATGATGAAAAGAATAATTTTAATATTGATGGCTGCCTTTCTGACAGGCGGTATGGTAATGGCGCAGCATGCTCGCCGCAGTGATAAAATGCCCGATCCGAAAGTGCGTGCCGAACGTATGACGGAACGGATGGCAAAGGAATATTCTCTGAACGATACGCAGAAGAAGCAATTGCTGGAAGCCAACTTGGCGCTGGTAGAGAAAACGGGAAATATGCCGATGCACCGTCGTCCGGATATGAGAAAAGGTAAGAAAGACAGTGATTCTTGCTGTTGTGCAAAGGCGGACAAGCATCATAAAAAGGGAGACAAGCATCATAAAAAAGATGGCAAGCTCGACAAAAAGGATGACAAGAGAGCCCAGTTGACAGATGAACAACGTGCTCAAAGAAAGGCCGAGATGCAGAAGAAGCATGAAGAAATGCAAGCTGCCCGTACGGCTTACGATGCGCAACTCCAAAAGATTATGACAAAAGACCAATATGCTGCATACAGCAAGAAGATGCAGGAAAGAAAAGCCAAGATGGATTCTAAAAGAAAGGCTGCCTAAAAAAGTTCGGTTTTCGAGGTATTAGTATGCAAGGGAAAGTTGTTTTATCGGCTTTCCCTTGTATTTTTCCCGCCCTTTTTGTTCCTTTGCCTTGTCTATTTATAAAAAACGGAACAATGAAGAAATTAGTTTATATGTTGGCATGTGCATCGGTAATCTTCTTCACGGCTTGCTCGTCGAAGAATAAGAGCGAAAAAGAAGACGCGCAGCTACTGATGCAGGACAGTACAGAGGCTGCTGCTCCGCAACGCATGCAGGTATCTGATGTAAAAGCAACCTTCACTTTTAAAGGAAAAGAATATCAATCTTCCGTCGTCCGCAGACCGGATGAATCCTTGCCCATCGTAAAGAACGAACAAGGAGAGAAATTTGTAGATAATCGCATCACCCTGCGCCTTACTTCCGGTGGCAAGCAAGTGGTAGATAGAGTGTTTACTAAAGAAAGCTTTGCTTCACTGGTCGATGCAAAGTTCATGAAATATGCCATTCTCGAAGGATTGGTTTACGATCAGACCACTCCGCAGGGTATTATCTATGCAGCCAGTGTCTGCTATCCGCAATCAGACCTTTATGTTCCTATCAAACTGACTATTACGGCTGATGGAAAAATCTCCATGACTCAGGACGAGATGATGGAGGATTATCAGACAGACAGCATTGATTAGCGAGAATCGTCGGTTTTCCAGATTGTTTCCAGTTTTATAAACCATCTTTGCCGGTATGAAAATCCTGATTGTAGAAGATGAGCAAGATTTGCGGGAAACCATCCGTACATCGCTCTTGAAAGAAAAGTTTGTCGTAGAAACTGCCGGCGACTATTTCTCGGCGCTGGATAAGATAAATGACTACGATTATGATTGTATTCTGCTGGATATCATGTTGCCCGGTGGAAGCGGTCTGGACTTGCTGCGTGAGCTGAAAAGGCTTCGCCGCAGTGACAGTGTACTCATTATATCTGCCAAAGATTCTTTGGATGATAAAGTAGACGGCCTTGAACTGGGTGCTGACGATTACCTTACGAAACCTTTCCATCTGGCAGAACTCAATGCTCGTGTAAAATCGTTGATTCGGCGTCGGCAAATCAAAGGTGATATGAGTGTTGTTATTGGCAATCTTGTACTTTATCCCGATGAACGGCGGGCAGAAGTGGGTGGGGCTTCTTTGCAACTGAACCGTAAAGAATTCGATTTGCTTTATTATTTTGTAGTTAATCCCAACCGGGTTATCAACAAAATGAGTCTTGCAGAATCTGTGTGGGGAGATAATATAGACCAGACCGATTCGCTCGATTTTATCTATTCGCAGGTAAAGAACCTACGTAAGAAGCTGAAACAAGCCGAGGCTACCATCGAACTGAAGGCCGTTTACGGTTTCGGTTATAAACTGTCCGAATTATGAAGCTACTGCACTACACTTACCGCAAGCTTTCGCTGTTGCTTTTCTTGTTGATGGCGGTGTGGGGTGTGCTGTTTTATTACGCCATTATTGACGAGGTGGTGGATGAAACTGACGATACGCTGGAAAATTATGCCGATATATTAATAGAAAGTGCGCTTCACGATCCTTCGGTGCTCGAGACATCGGGCTCACTGATGTCTACTTATAAGTTTCGTCCGATCTCCGAAGAAGAAGGACGGCATTACAAGCAAGAGTATTACGATTCTACTGTCTATATTGAACTGGAAGACGAAGACGAGCCGGTGCGTGTGATGTGCACCGCTTTCCGCATGCCCGACGGACAGTATTACGAATTGACCCTGATGATTTCCATCCTGGAACGGGATGATATGGTGGAGGCGATGCTCTGGTATTTGGGTGCTTTATTCCTGCTATTTTTAATCTGTACCTCTGTAGGTATACGATTGGTGCTGAAAGGCGTGTTCCGTCCGCTACATAAATTGCTGGACTGGCTGAAGTTGATACAGCCCGGCAAGGAAGTGCCTCCTTTGGATAATCCGACAAAAATAAATGAATTCCGCCAACTGAGCGACGCTGCTGTGGACATGGGCAACCGTAGTTACAAGGCCTACGAGGAGCAGAAGCAGTTTATCGAAAATGCTTCGCACGAGTTGCAGACACCGCTCGCCATTATTCGCAGTAAGCTGGAATTGCTTGCCGAGAGCGAGGGACTGACTGAGCAGCAGATGAAGGAACTGGAAGACATATATTCCACTTTGGGGCGTGCCGTAAAACTGAACAAGTCTTTGTTGTTACTTTCGCGCATAGAAAACGGGCAGTACGCTGAAGTGGAAGATATTTCTGTAGACGAGGTTCTTGACGAACTCTTGCCCGACTTGATGGATATTTATGAACATAAGCAGATACATCTGATACGGGAGCGGGGAGAGCAGCCTTTTGTTATCCGCTGCAATCATTCGCTGGCTCAGATTCTGATTTCCAATCTGGTGAAGAATTCACTGTTCCATAATCGGGAGAGGGGAGAAGTACAAATTATTACGACTCCGAACTCCTTGTCTATAAAGAATACGGGAGATGCGCCTCTGGATGGGGAGAAACTGTTCCGCCGTTTTTATCATGGTGCCGATGGTAAGAAAGATTCTACCGGCTTGGGACTTGCCATAGCACGCTCTATCGCTCTTTCTGCTTCGCTGAAGCTGACTTATGAGTGGCAGGATGGCATGCATCGTTTTCATCTTGTTAAAGAAAATAAAAAGAACCGTTAACTCCGATTATTCCCAAATCTTTCCCAATTCTATGTCGTTATTTGCAGTGTGAATGATACGAAACTTATTAATAACACTTTAAAAAATAACGATTATGAAGAAAGTATTATCTATTCTTGTGATGGCGCTTGTAGCCGTTCAATTTGCTTTTGCAGGAGATGTGATCACTCAGGATGTGAAACAGCTTCCGCTGACTGCCCGCAATTTCATCAACCAGTATTTCAGCAAACCTCAAATCTCTCATATCAAGATTGAGAGCGAGATACTGCAAACTAAAAAGTATGAGGTACTGCTGACCGACCGTACTGAAATAGACTTCGACAAGAAGGGTAACTGGGTGGAAGTGGATTGCAAGAAAGCAGCCGTTCCTGCTGCATTGATTCCGGTATCTGTAAAGGAGTACGTAAAAACGAATTTCCCCAGAGAAATCATCACCAAGATTGAGCGCGGACGTAGTGGCGTAGAAGTAGAATTGAGCAACGATTACTCCTTGAAGTTCAATAAGAAAGGAAAATTCGTCAGTATGGACGATTGATTCCGGTAGTGTATGTTTAACCAAAAATTTGATAGACAAATGATGAAGATTCGTATATTAGCAATGATGTTTATTGCTACGCTGGCATTCAGTGCATGTAGTGACGATGATGACAAGGATCATATAAAGGTTCCTGAGGCTCTGTCGCAAGCCTTGAAAACCAAATATCCTTCTGCAACAGATGTAGAGTGGGAACAGAAAGGTTCTTATTATGTAGCAGACTGCAAGATGGACGGCAAGGATATAGATGTCTGGTTCAATGCGAAGGCAGAATGGCAGTTGACGGAATTTGAGATTTATTGGAATGATCTGCCCGGAGCGGTACAGACTTCTTTCAATAACAGTGAATATGCCACTTGGAAGAAGGATGACTTTGATATGCTTGAATACCCGGTACAACCTATTCAATATGTCATTGAAGTGGAAAATGGGAAGACAGAATATCAGTTGTTCTACTCGGAAGATGGCAACCTGATGCAGACAAGGGATGTTACGGGTAAAGATGATACGCACTGGCCCGTAAGCAATATGTAGTGACTGATAAATAAAAAAGAAGCGGCAATGTTTTGTTTTGCAGAAACATTGCCGCTTTTATCATATAATTGCCGGTCTTGTAAATACCTGTTTACATCGGCTTATAATCTTTAGCCAACCCTCCTTCACTCGTCTCTTTGTAAAGAGAAGGCAAGTCGTTTCCGGTTTCCTTCATTACCTCTACCACTTTGTCGAAAGACACCCGGTGCATGCCATCGGTGAAGGAAGAGTAGAGATTGGCATCTAGAGCACGTGCCGCAGCATAGGCATTACGCTCGATGCAAGGGATCTGCACCAATCCGCAAACCGGGTCGCACGTCATTCCCAAGTGATGTTCCAATCCCATTTCTGCGGCGTATTCTATCTGTGCCGGACTTCCTCCGAACAACTGGTTGGCAGCAGCAGAGGCCATAGAGCAAGCTACGCCTACTTCTGCCTGGCATCCGGCTTCTGCACCCGAGATGGAGGCATTCCTCTTTACGATATTTCCTACCAATCCTGCTGTGGCAAGGGCGCGGAGGATACGCATATCGCTGAAGTCGCGGCTTTTGGCCAAGTGATAAAGTACGGCGGGCACTACTCCGCACGAACCGCAGGTGGGTGCAGTGACGATGACACCTCCCGAAGCATTCTCTTCGCTGACGGCAAGCGCGTAGGCAAATACCAGTCCGCGTGATTGGAGCGACTGCTTGTATCCGCTGGCACGTATATAATAGGTGGAGGCCTTACGGCGCAAGTTCAGAGGGCCGGGCAAGACGCCTTCCTGTTCCAATCCACGTTTTACGGCAGCCTTCATCGTCTCCCATACTTCCTGCAGATAATCCCAGATATCACTTTCCTCACACTCTTTGACGTATTCCCAATAGCTCTTTCCGGTACGTTCGCACCATTGCAGGATTTCGGTCATGCTGTTCATCTCGTATACGTCCGGGGTATTGACAGAGGTCGCTCCATCGTTTTCTTCCGCCAGGGCACCGCCGCCTACACTGAACACGGTCCATTGGTCGGTTGCGCGGCCTTCGCTGTCCAGAGATACGAACTTCATGCCGTTGGGGTGGAAGGGAAGGAATATCTTGGGTTCCCAGATAATCTCTACTGGTGCGGCCGGTTGCAGTGTTTCGGTGATGGCAACATTGGTCATGTGCCCTTTGCCGGTGGCGGCGAGGCTACCGTATAGGGTTACTTGGAAGGATGCAGCTTCCGGATGTCTGCCCAGAAATATCTCGGCAGCTTTGCGTGGTCCCATGGTATGGCTGCTCGATGGGCCGGTACCGATGCGGTAGAGTTCTTTGATTGATTTCATATGTTTATGATTTTAGATTTATGATTTCAGATTAATTCAAGTCTACGACGGTGATGCCCGAACCGCCGAATTGTATATGCTCGTCGGCATAGTGGCTTACCCCGGATACTGTCTCAAGATATTGCCGGATAAGTGTCCGCAGGATGCCTGTGCCCGTACCGTGGAGAATGCGCACTCGCGACATGCCCACCAGGATAGCGTCGTCAATAAAATAAGTTACAGCCTGCAGGGCTTCGTCGCCACGCATACCACGGACGTCGATGTCTTGCTTGAAGTGCAACTTCTTTTCGTACATACTGTCTTGCGTTTGGGTGCTGATATAGGTACTCTTGGTAGAAACATCCACCTGCTTGGGTTGTGCATTAGTGCGTTCCAGTCTGTCCAGTTTGACGGTGGTCTTGATGCTTCCAAAGGCAATCACGGCATTCTTGCCGTTTACTTCCATCACTTCGCCTACTGAGCTTTGCCCCTTTATCCTGACGGTGGAGCCGGGGACGATGGCTGCCAGACGCTCGGCTTCTTTCCGTGCCTGCTGTTCGGCCAGGGCCTGGGCAGACATACCGGTATCGGTACCTTTGTTGGCTTTCTTCTCTTTCTTCCGGTTCTGTTTCTCCTTCAGCTTTTCCATTTTGCGGGCTATCTTGTCTTCCTGCTCTTTGTTGGCAAGGGCCTCCATGGATTGGCGGAAGTCGGTCAGCTCCTGGCGTGCTTGGCGTGTCTTCTCTTTATCGGCCTGGGCTTCCTTGATGGTGCGGATGGTATTTTCGATGCGGGCATTGGCATCCTGCATCAGTTGCTCGGCATCTTCTTTGGCTTTTCGCAGAATCTCTTTGCGGGACTTCTGCAACTCTTCGATTTCGGTCTGATAGCGGGCGATGGTTTCCTCCATGTGCTTTTCACGCTGACGGATGGTCTGGCGCTTGCTTTCCCAGTAGCGTTTGTCGCGCACGATGTCTTGCAGATATTTGTCGGCATTGATATATTCGCTGCCTACAAGTTCCGATGCATCGGCTATTACGTCTTCCGGCAAACCTATCTTGCGGGCAATCTCCACGGCGAATGAACTTCCGGGATTGCCTATCTGAAGCTGGAACAAGGCCTGCATCAAGTGGCGGTCGTACAGCATGGCGCCGTTTACCACTCCCTCATGGTCTTCGGCAAAGTGCTTCAGATTCTGATAGTGCGTGGTGATGACACCGAATGTTTTCCGCTCGTTGAAGCGCTTCAGCACGGCTTCGGCAATGGCACCGCCAATTTGTGGCTCCGTACCGCCGCCGAACTCGTCTATCAGGATGAGGCTGCGTTCGTTGCAATTCTTCATCATGTTTTTCATGTTCGTCAGGTGCGAGGAGTATGTACTCAGGTCGTCCTCAATGGACTGCTCGTCACCGATGTCGATGAATATGCTGCTGAATATTCCGGCGTGGCTGCGCTCGTGCATCGGGATGAGCAGGCCGCATTGCAGCATGTATTGCAGCAATCCTACCGTTTTCAGGCAGACGGACTTACCGCCGGCGTTGGGACCGGAGATGATCAAGATGCGTTGGCGCTCGTTCAACTCAATGTCCAGTGGCACTACTTTCTTGCCGTGCTTGGCAAGGGAGAGTTGCAGAAGCGGATGTACTGCCATCGTCCAGTCCAATATCTGCTTGTTCTCAAAAGCAGGTTTCAATCCGGATATCTGTTCGGCAAACAGGGCTTTAGCACGTATAAAGTCTATTTCGGCCAGGAATTCGTACGACAACAATATGTTGGGGATGGCTGGACGCAGTTGGTTGGAAAAGTCCGACAAGATGCGGATAATTTCCCGGCGTTCGTCTCCTTCCAGTTCGCGGATGCGGTTGTTGGCTTCTACTACCTCGGCAGGCTCGATGAAGACGGTCTTGCCGCTGGCGGACTCGTCGTGCACGATGCCTTTGATCTTTCGTTTCAGTGCGGGGGCAACGGGAATCACCAGTCGGCCGTCGCGCATGGTGGGCGTTACGTCTTTATCTACTACGCCTTCGGACTGGGCACTGCGCAGGATGCTGTTCAGCGAGCGGGAGATGCTTCCCATCGTAGCGGCCAGTTCCCGGCGGATGCGTGCCAGTTCGTTGGAGGCATTATCTTTTATCTTCCCATAAGGGGAGAGGATGCTGTTTATTTTCGCAATGAGTTGCGGGAATACGGTGATGTCTCCTGCCAGTCTTTTCAGGCAAGGGTAGGGGGAGGCGCTTTCTTCATCGTCGTCGTTTCTTTGTAGGAAACGGACAATGTCGCGTATCGTCTCCAGCGAACGGCGCAGGTCGAATAGCTCCTGCTCGTCCAGGTACATGCCTTCTATCCGTATCCGTTTCAAGGACGGGCGTACATCAAAGAAATATTGTGCGGGGAAGCTGTCTTCCTCTTGGAGTATACGGAGAAACTCGCTGACCTGGTCCAAGCGTTCTTCCACTTCGCCGTAGCGGTCGGAGAAAGCCATGTCCGTCACTCGTTCTTCGCCCAGTGTGCTGAGGCACTTTTCTTTCAGCAACTGGCGTATCTGGTCGAAACCTATCTTCTGTTCAAAGTTCTGTGGATATATCATGGGCGCAAAAGTACGATTAATTCATGAAAAAAGAGAAAGGAAGTTTGCAGAATTAAAAATGATTTGTACCTTTGCACCGCTTTCAACGGAAAGCACTTCTTGAAAGAGGAGTTTTGGAGAGGTGGCAGAGTGATCGATTGCGGCGGTCTTGAAAACCGTTGAACTGAAAGGTTCCGGGGGTTTGAATCCCTCCCTCTCCGCAATAAGCGTTGAAAATCAACGGTTTATAAAGAAAAAAGTCCGGCTTTACATCAACAAGATGTAGAGCCGGGCTTTTTTCTATGCTCCGATGTGCTGTCTACTTTCTATAGTTCGTCCACATCCACCCATTCCATCTGTGGGTCTACGAGTGTTCGCTCCGTCACTTGTCCGCGTTGCCCACGGCTATACTCGGGGATGAAGCGCACCTGCACGGACGTTATCTGTCCCGGATTTACCTCTTCGGGCGTATCCACTCCCCGCCCGTTGGCCTGGCATGTGCAGTAGAACGTGCCCACACCCATCAGCCGTACCGACCGTCCTGCACTCATCATGCCCGCCAGTACGTCACCCAGATTTGCCAATACGGCATACGTGTCTCCCCGGCTCACGGTGGAGATGAGCGACAGTCGAGCAGCAACGTCGTCCGTCGTGTAGGGCCGCCCTTTGGTGACGGCTCTGGGATACCATTTTCCTTTTTGTTTCTGTTTTTTGTAAAATGCCATTTGTTTTTTCCTCCTTTCTTAATCGGTGAGCCCGGCCGATGCCGTGACTGAACTGGCCTGATGCCGTAGCTGTGTCAGGCCGATGCCGTTACTCATACTACAATCATGTATAATGATTGTATCAATCATCCCACATGATTATGGCAATCATCCTACATGATTGTACTAATCATCCTGTATGATTGTCATCTTTGTCGCAAAGGTAGTGTAATTAAGTCGTATACCAAGCATGGCTGAGTCTATTTCTATTCGTCCCACTCCATCACCACATCCTTCGATGTAAACGAGTAGGCGCCGAAGCAGCCCAATGCCCCTCCCTTGATATTGCTGACCGGGTTTGCCATGGCGCTCCCCACGTCGTACAAAGTTTCAAAGAAGCGATACGCGTCTTTGTCCAGACATTGCATCTCCACCGTCACCACGTCGCCTTGCTTTACGTGGTCATCATCCCTTCCGCTATTCTCGTAATTGATAAACAAGGGCAGGCGAATGACAATGCCGTCCATGTTCTCGGTGGAAAGCACCTTGTCTTGTGGATCTTGAACGGAATGAAAAAGGGGATATGGCTCCTGATGCAGGTGAATATGACATATGCAATATGTGCCTCATTATTGATGACAATGTAATTAAGATTTTTATATTTGAGAATGGTAATTAGTTTTATTTTGTTATTTTTGTGCGAGTCTATGAAATTATGTTTTAGCTAATTGAGGGTAGAAGAAGATAAACAGATAAATAATAGAATAAACAAAACAAAGAATTATGAAGAATACAATTAAATTGATTGCAGTTATAGCATTTGCATTGGCTGCAATGAGTGTTTCAGCTCAACAGGTGAGATTGGGACATATAGACCTTCAGGAATTAATTCAGTCCATGCCCGAGACGGTTGCTGCAAAGAAGACTTTGGAATATAAGCAGGCGGAAGTAGATAAGGAATCGAAAAATTTGCAAGAGCAATATAAAAAGAGGATGAATGATTATTCCAAGAATTTATACAAAATGTCTGATGTCATCCGGACCGCAAAAACTCAGGAATTGGAGGAGTTTAAGGAAAGAATTCAGCGTTTTGAGGAGATTGCTGCGAATGATCTGAAAAAAACTCAGGATGATTTGTTTAAACCGATTATGTCTAAAGCTATGGATGCAATCAAGGCAGTGGGAAAAGAGGAAGGTTTTACTTATATATATAATATGAAGCCGGAGTTTATTCTTTTTGATGCTGACAATGCAGAAAATGTGATGCTATTGGTAAAGAAGAAACTGGGGTTGAAATAATTTCTATAAAGCATAGGATAGGAAGGGGGGGGGCTCTCCCTGCGGAGTACTCCCCCTATTAAACAGAAAATGCTTATTGGCTATATTTCTATTCGTCCCACTCCATCACCACATCCTTCGATGTAAACGAGTAGGCGCCGAAGCAGCCCAATGCCCCTCCCTTGATATTGCTGACCGGGTTTGCCATGGCGCTCCCCACGTCGTACAAAGTTTCAAAGAAGCGGTACACGTCTTTGTCCAGACATTGCATCTCCACCGTCACCACGTCGCCTTGCTTTACGGGGTCATCATCCCTTCCGCTATTCTCGTAATTGATAAACAAGGGTAGGCGAATGACGATACCGTCCATGTTCTCGGTGGAAAGCACCTTGTCTTCCAGCCGGTCTTGCAGCAACGGTTGCTTGCCGTTGATGCGCAATACATAGCGGTAGTACTGGTTCTCTTCGCCTGCCGGGTCTACGAAATGAATTTGCGGGTCGGGAATATCCTTTACCGGGAGTTTCCAAAGCGTCAGCGAGTCTATTTCCACCCGGGGCGGCATGTAGGTGGTGGCGGTATATTCAAGCCCCCCGTAGGTCACCGACAGATGGTATGTATGGCGCTCCGTGCCCTGAATGGAAGCGGCCACATACCTTCCGTCCTGGTTGGGGAAGAGCGTTTCCCGGTTTCCTGCATCATCGTCCGAAATCACTACCACTGCATCCGTCACGGGCGGATAATCGTTGGGCGCGTCAAAGTCTTTGGTTTTTGTAATCAGCACTTCGGCAGGCTCGCCCATGCGGACGGTGCCCTCGATAACCAGTTCCGGTTCCACTGAATGCAAATCCACGTCGATAATGTCTTCGCACGAAGCGAAGGAGGCGGCCAACACGAAGGCCGACGTTAGCGTAAGTATAGTTTGTTTATTCATACAGCATTAAAATTTGAAGTTCCAGGATATGGAGGGCACATAGGTGAATAGCGAATAACGATAGGCGGAAGTCTTGCTCGGGTCGTCTTCGTTCGTCTTGAACTGAATCATGTAGGCATTACGCCTTCCGTATGCATTGTAGAGGCTGAAGGCAAGCTCGGACTCAAACTTCCGGGTCTTCTTCAGCAGGCAGGTGGCGCCCAGGTCCAGACGGTGGTAGGCCGGTGCCCGATAGCCGTTCCTTTCGGCATAATACATCACGTCTTTGCCGTCAATCTGGTATTTCCCGCTGGGGTAGCTGATGGCATTTCCCGTGTAGTAGACCCATGCGGCAGAGAGCGTCCATTTCCGGCTGAGTTCGTAGATGCCAACCAGGGAGATGTCGTGCGTCCGGTCTTGATAGGCGTTGTACCACTGGTTGTGGTTGATGCCGTCTATCTTCTTCTCCGATTTTGCCAGTGTATAGCTTGCCCAACCGTTGAAACGTCCCACTCGCTTTTTGAACATGAACTCAATGCCATAGGCGCGTCCCTTGCCTGTGCGTATTTCGGTATCGATTACGTCGTAACCTTGAAACTCGGCATGGTCTTTAAAGTCTATCTGGTTGCGCATATCCTTATAATATGCTTCTACGCTGAATTCATAAGTATTGTCCTTGAAATTGCGGAAGTAACCTATGGTGAACTGATCGGCCACTTGGGGCTTGATGTTATTGGAACTCGAAGTCCAGCGGTCGAACGGAGACCCCATATTGACGTAGGTGAGCAGATGCATATTCTGTACGGTGCGGGCATAGGATGCTTTGACGGACGAAGCATCATTCAGCCGGTAGACTGCGGACAAACGGGGCTCGAGGTTGACGTAGGTCTTTACGAACTTGCCTGCGCCGTACCATAGGCTGTCTACTACTTCTTTGTTTTCATCTAGCTCGTAATATTCTCCTTTGCCCAGTGCTGAGAAGATAGACAGGCGCAAGCCGTAGAGTATCTCGAGGTGCTGCCCCAGTTTCAGTTGGTTGGAGATGTACAGACCATTTTCCCATGAATATCGGTGATGCAGGTTGAGGGTGTTCTTTACATCAGACTCCGTCTGATAGTCGCCCGGGGCCAGATCGTGGTAAGTAGATTGGAATCCCATACGCCAGGTACTGTTGCTACTGGGCTGGTATCTGAATTCCTGCCGGATGCCGTAATCGTCTATTTTTGCATCGCCTTTCATATCCATGCCCATATCCATTTCGGCCGAATAGGAATACCGGCTGTATTGCAATGAAGTCATAGAAAACCATCGGGGACTCATGAGGCGGCTCCATTTGGCATTCAGGAATGCATTTCCCCATCCCATACTTGCTACGTCTTTCATCACCATCTTATCGCGTCCCAGATAACCGGATACCGAGATTTGATCCCGTTGCGAGAGGGCAAAGTAGAGTTTCATGTTCAAGTCGTAGAAATAAAGGTAGGCATTCTGGGCTTCCTCAATTCCCGACAAGCGAGCTATGGCATCGGCATACGTGCGCCTGGCACCCAGCAGGAAGGAGGATTTGCCTTTCTGTATAGGGCCTTCCACGTTTACTTTCGATGAAATCAGCCCGATGCCGCCCGATACGCCATAGTCTTGCATATCTCCGTTGCGTTGCTGCACGTCGAGTATGGCAGAGAGGCGCTCGCCGTATTGGGCGGGGATGGGACCTTTGTAGAGGGCCACGTCACGCAGCACGTCCGAGTTGAAGGTGGAGAAGAAGCCCATCAGGTGAGAGGCGTTGTAGACGGAGACATTGTCGAGCATCACCAGGTTTTGGTCAGCCGTACCGCCACGGACAAAGAATCCGCTGTTTCCCTCACCGGCACTCTTTACGCCGGGCATCAGCTCCAGTGACTTGATGATGTCGCGCTCGCCCATCAACACAGGGAGCTTGTTCAGTTGCTGCACTTCCATTTGCGTCACTCCGGTTTGAGCGCTGGAGACATTGGCATCCTTCCGTTTGGAGGTGATTACTACTTCATCCAGTTGCATGGATGCCTGGTTTATGGTTACATCTTTTTTTATGTTGCCCGAAAGAGAGACCTTCACTTCCCGGGGATCATAGCCCATATAGTTGAAAAGCAGGACGTGATCTCCTTTGGGAAGGGTCAACGAATAATTTCCCTTGGTGTCTGTCAAGGTTCCATAGGAGGGTTGAGCCTTGAGGTGGATAGATACTCCTATCAAAGCTTCTCCTGTCTTGCCGTCGGAAACCTTGCCGGTCACCGTGTACCTTTGGGCAGAGAGTAAAAGGGGAAAGAAGCATAATAGTAGAATAGTAAATGCCAGTTTTAGTTTCATTATGAATCTCGTAAATCATTTAATTAAATTCGGAAAACACTTTTATCAGGCTGCAAATATCTACAATTATTTGATATAATAAGGTATAAAAGAAAGAATTCATCTGTTCGTAACCTATATTACTCATCGGGCTGGAGAATATAGAATAGTCTTAAATCGCCATTCATTTCTTTATGACTATTCTATTTTTCTCCATTAATAATCCATTAGTCGCATCTTCATTTCACTCATTTGCTGTTAGAATAAGTTTTCATAATTTTGTTCCCAGTATGAAAAATATCAGAGTAAAAAAGGTCGAGACAAAACGTGAAATGAACGATTTTGTGAGGTTTGCAGCTAAGCTGTATGCCGGCTGCCAATACTACGTCCCTGACTTGAATATGGATATTATTGATTCACTCAACCCAAAAAAGAACGTAGGATCGGAATGTTCCGAAATACAGCCGTTTGTAGCATATAATGCTGCAGGAGAAACAGTTGGTCGCATAGCTGGTATTATCAACCATCGCGCTAACGAAAAATGGAAAACGAAAAATGTTCGATTTGGCTTTATCGAATTTATCGATGATCTGGAAGTGTCGGCGGCTTTGTTGGCAGCTGTGGAACAATGGGGCAAAGAGCAGGGCATGGATTGTATACAAGGCCCAATGGGTATTTTTGACTTTGATAAGGAAGGAATGCTTGTTGAAGATTTTGATAAAATAGGATCCATGATAACCATCTATAACTTTCCATATTATCCTAAACACATGGAAAATTTGGGATATGAGAAAGAGGTGGATTGGGTACAGGTTGCCATTGACATCCCCCGGGAAATTCCTCCGAAGTATGCCCGTGTATCGAAACTGGCAGGAGAACTGTTTGGGCTGCATGTCAGGAAACTGAGCAATGCCGATATTTCAAGGCGTGGATATGGCAAGAAAATATTCGATCTGCTGAATGTGGCTTATGCACCTCTCTTTGGCTATACAGAACTCTCGGATAAACAGATAGATTTATATATAAAGCGGTATTTACCGCTGATAGACAAGCAATTATTACCCGTCATAGAGAACGAGAACGGTGAAGTAATAGGCGCGGCAGTAACCATGGGCAGTCTTTCGCATGCGTTGCAAAAGACAAAGGGAAAGCTTCTCCCCTTCGGATGGTATCATCTGCTCCGTGCCTTGAAGTGGAAGAGGGAAGATACAGCGGAACTGCTTCTGATAGCTGTACGCCCCGACTATCAGGGACTGGGTGTGAATGCATTGTTTTTTGCAGACCTTATACCTATTTATAATAAGTGTCACTTCACACGAGCCGAGACGGGGCCGCAACTGGAGAACAATATGAGGGAACTGACACAATGGAAACCTCTGAATCCCACTTTCACTAAAAGAAGACGATGTTATAAGAAGAAGCTAACATAAAAACGATAAAAGATATGGAAAGAAAAGTAGTGATTACAGGTATGGGTATATGGTCGTGCCTTGGAAAGACACTCGAAGAAGTACGCGATTCGCTGTATAGCGGAAAGAGCGGTATCATTTTCAGCCAAGAGCGTAAGGATGCCGGATTTCGCTCTGCCTTATGTGCCGAAATAGAGCATCCTGACCTCAAACCGTTCATTCCGCGCAATCTACGGCAATTCATGCCCGAAGAAGCTCAATATGCCTACATGGCTACCCGTGCGGCTCTTGAGAATGCCAAACTGGACCAGGACTATATCAATGAACACGAAGTGGGCATCATCTACGGCAACGACTCTGTGGCTGAGGCTACCATGCATGCGCTCGACAAGTTCCGCGAGTTTAAAGATACATCCGCTTGCGGCAGTGGCTCTATCTTCCAGTCAATGAACTCTACTGTAACAATGAACCTTGCCTGTTTATTCAAACTGCGTGGCATAAATTTGACAGCTTCCGCTGCTTGTGCTTCAGGCTCACAGTCCATCGGACTGGCATACCTCCTGATACGCGACGGTTTGCAGGATTGCATAGTCTGTGGCGGTGCCCAGGAAGCCAACTTGTACAGTGTTGCTTCGTTCGACGGCATACAGTCGTTCTCTATACGCGAAGACGAACCCACGAAGGCGAGCCGCCCGTTCGACCGCGACCGTGACGGCCTGGTACCCGGAGGCGGTGCGGCAACGGTGGTTATCGAGAGTTATGAGCACGCTGTGAAACGAGGCGCTCCCATACTTGCCGAAATCGTAAGTTGGGGATTCTCGGGTAACGGCGACCACATCTCCACTCCCAATGTGGCGGGTCCTGCCCGTTCTTTGGAATTGTGCCTGAAGAATGGCGGCATAGATCCGCGCCAGATAGGTTACATCAACGCCCATGCCACTTCAACACGCATCGGTGATGCCCGGGAAGCGCAGGCCATCGCACAGATATTCGGCGACTACCGCCCGCCGGTGACATCCACCAAGAGCCAGACCGGACACGAGATGTGGATGGCGGGAGCCAGCGAACTGATTTACTCCATGTTGATGATGAAGAATAATTTTATCGCAGGAAACATCAATTTTGAGAACCCCGATGAGGAAACAGCTTGCCTTAATATAGTGCCGGAAACGCGGGAAGCGCATTTCGATCTGTTCCTTTCCAACTCATTCGGATTCGGTGGGACGAACTCAACTCTTATTGTGAAGAATATATAGTAGAAACAAGAACTAAAACAAAACTAAAAAGATAGATTATGACACGTGAAAAGATTGTAGAAAAGGTAAATGCCGTGTTGGCAGAAGAATTTGAAGTTGAATTGAGCGTTTTTACTCCCGACGCAGATATAAAGGAAACACTTTCTCTGGATAGCCTTAGCCTTGTAGACCTCGTGGCTATCATCCAATACACTTATAAAGTAAAGGTTCCTGCGGCAGACTTGCCTAAAATCAAGACGTTCAACAATCTCTATGACTACATAGAGGCACACTTGCCGGCAGAATGAAATATATAGAGATAGAGCGCCTCATTCCGCAACGCGACCCTATTGTGATGGTCGACGAGCTGATAGAAGTGAGGGAGGAGGTGGCTGTAACCGGCCTCACCGTCAGGACCGACAACTACTTTATCGACGAAGAAGGACTACTGGCTGAACCCGGGCTTATAGAGCATATAGCCCAGTCGGCCTCTGCCTTCGCCGGATATAGAGCCATAAGTGCAGGTGCAACCGATCCTCCTGTGGGATACATCGGTGAAGTGAAAAAGTTCCATTGCTATCGCCGCCCACAACCGGGAGAAGAATTGCACACTACTATTACGATGGGAGCCGAAATGGCCGGTGTGACTATCATAACCGGTGAAACCCGCATCGCGGATGAAATAGTGGCTGATACGCAAATGAAGATTTTCATTCAACCCAATGATTGAATAAACTACTTGACTATGCTGTTCGAAAACAAATATTATAAAATACTGGATGCGAAGGTGGATGGACTGGATGCGGTCTACCGCATTGCCCTCTTGCCCGATTGCGATGTCTATCGCGGCCACTTCCCCGGCAATCCCGTAAGTCCGGGTGTCTGCAATATCGAAACCATCAAGGAATGTGCCATGTTGCTGACAGGCAAGAGGCTGCTGATAAGCACCATCAAACAATGCCGCTTGACTGCCGTTGCTTCACCTGCCCTTTGTCCCGAAGTGGATGTAATTCTCAGCCTTTTGCCTACCGACAAAGGATTCACCGTTACAGCCCGGATAGCGGATGCTGAAAGGACGTATATGGAATATAAAGGAGATATGATTGTATGACACAGCTCTGTATTAAGATTTATCGTTATTTCCGCAACCACCGCGCCGCCTTCTGGGTGTCGATGATTGTCCTATATGCCTTTTTCGGATATTTTGCTTCGCAGATATATCTCGAGGAAGACATCAACAAGCTGATGCCTTCCTCCAAAAACGAGGACGGCACCACCAAGCTGGCTTTTGCCAACCTGCGTATCAAGGACAAGACTTTCCTGCTCTTCGAGGGTAGGGAAGGGGCTTCTGTGGAACATATCGCCGAAACGTGCGATGCTTTCATCGATTCGTTGGAAACCCGGAATGCAGCTATGGACTCAACGCAGCAGATGATTGGAGATGTTTTCTACAAACTGCCCGATGACCTGATGCTGGATGCCATCGATTATCTGAGTGCCCACCTTCCGGTTTATATCGATACCGCCGCTTATAGCCGGCTGGACACGATGCTCACTTACGAGCACATGACCCGACAGATGCAGACCAATCGTGATGACTTGTTGAGCCCGGTAGGAACGGCGTTCCCCGAACTGATACAGATGGATCCTGTGGGACTGCGCAGCGTGCTGATGGAACAGCTGAAGCCTTTGACGGATGGCGCAAGTGGCAGTTACAAAACTATCGACGGACATATCTTTGTCCGGGACTCTACGGTGTGCATGGCATTCATCACTCCCATGTATTCGGCCACCAATACGGGGCAGGGTTCGGCTTTGTTCCGGTTGCTGAATGAGCAGATAGAGCAGTTCTCTGCTTCTGTCCCTGATGTGAAAATCAGCTATCACGGCACTCCTGCCAGCGGATTCTATAATGCATCGCGGATTAAGGCCGACTTGAAGGGGACGATTATCGGGGCGTTGGTGCTGGTGCTGCTGTTTATCTTCATCTGCTTCCGCAACTACGATACCATACCGCTGCTGTTGCTGCCGGTGGTGTTCGGCACCCTCTTCGGGCTGGCTGCCATGTACTTTATCAAGGGGCAGTTCTCGCTGCTGGCACTTGGCATTGGAGCCGTTGTGCTGGGAGTGGCATTCAGCTATGTGCTGCACATCATTACGCATTATAAGTACGTCAGTGATCCGGAGCAAGTCTTGCGCGACGAAGTGAAACCGGTCTGTTTGGGATGTCTTACTACGATCGGTTCTTTCATGGGACTTATCTTCATTCGGACGGAACTCTTGCAGGACTTCGGATTGTTTGCTGCTTTTGCCATTGTGGGTACTACGGCTTTCAGCCTTATTTATCTGCCGCAATTCCTCAATCCGGAGAAGAACAAGGTGAACCGCCGCGCGTTTGCCATTGTAGACCGTATCAATAACTACCCGTTCGACCGCAAGAAGCCGTTGCTGCTCGTTATACTTGCTGCCGTAGTGGTCTGTATTGCGTTCTACATTGCAGGCGGCACCCGATTTGATGCTGATATGCACAACCTGGGCTATAGGGCCGAAAATGTTTCATACTCGGAGGACTTGCTTCGTGCCAAGACCCATACCGGCGACAAGCAAAAGTATTTTGCCAGTTCGGGGGCGACGATGGAAGAGGCTATTGAGAACTTTTCCAATATGGCAAACAAGCTGGATTCGCTACAGTGGGCCGGACTGGTGAAGAGCTATACGCATACCGATCAGATTTTTGTACCGTTACGAGTACAACAGCAACGCATTGATGCCTGGAAGGAATTCTGGACAGACGAACGCTTGCAACGGGTACGCAGCCTTATCGGTAAAACAGCTCCGCAAGCCGGTCTTCGTCCCGAAGCATTCGACGCTTTCTTCGAGTTTGCCACTGCCGATTATGAACCTGATGCCCTCTATGAGGCAGGCCTTATTCCGAAAGGTTACCAATCCACTTTGATGGAGCAGTCCTATAACGACGACTACTTGTGCTTTACCTCCGTCCGGTGCGCGAACGACTCCATACGCAGCAAGGACAGTGACTACCACCGCATCTGTGATGCCGTGGCTTCGCAGCCCAATCTGCTTGTGCTCGACACCTACTATTATACTACGGACACGCTCATCGGACTGAACGAGGACTTCAACGTGTTGCAATGGATTTCAATGCTGTTCGTGCTTATCGTGCTGTTCTTCAGTTTCCGTTTCAACATCAAGCATACGTTGCTCGGTTTCATGCCCATTCTGCTGAGTTGGCTGATCGTGCTGGGATCAATGGTGATTTTCGATGTGCGGTTCAATCTCATCAATATCATCATCTCGACCTTTATCTTTGGTATAGGAGTGGATTACAGCATCTTCGTCATGAGCGGACTTATTGACGGCGAGAAGAACCGCCGCTTGTTGGGATATCACAAAACGGCCATCTTCTTTAGTGCGGTGATTCTGATTGTTACCGTGAGTTCCATGTTGTTTGCCGAGCATCCTGCCATTCGGTCTGTAGGATTTTCCACACTGGTGGGTATGATTGCTGCGGTGGTGATATCATACGTGGTGCAGCCTGCCATATTCAGAATGATTAATAAGAATAAGAAATGAAGTACGAGGTGGTTATTATAGGTAGCGGACTTGGCGGACTGGAATGTGCCCACATCCTTTCGCGTGCCGGCATGAGCGTTCTTCTCTTGGAGAGGGGAGCGCAAGCCGGTGGGTGCATCCAGAGCTATAAGCGCCGAGGACTGACTTTCGATACAGGATTCCACTATGTGGGCGGGCTGGATGAGGAACAGTCACTGCATGCCGTTTTCAACCACTTGGGATTATTGAACCTTCCGTGGCAACGCCTGGATGCAGACTTCGACCGGGTGACTATCGGTGACCGTACCTTTGCCTTTGCACAGGGGTATGATGAGTTTGTAAATACGCTTGCTGCGGATTTTCCTGCCGAACGTGTTGCATTGCACCGCTATGCAGACATGCTGAAGCGGGTTGACGAGCAGCAGTTCGACGCTCTGAATCCTCAAAACGGAGAAGGATATTCCTTCTCTTCCGGGCTGTTTGAGACGAGTGCTTACGGGTATCTGGCGGAGACTTTCCGTGACCCGTTGTTGATAAACGTGCTCAGCGGCACTTCATTGAAGATGGAGTTGCGGCGCGAGTCGCTTCCGCTGTTTACGTTTGCTCATGGCAACAGCAGTTTTATTGAAAGCAGTTGGCGACTGAAGGGGGATGGTTCGTTGATAGTGAATTCGCTGGCAGAAGACATCCGCAGTCGTGGCGGCGAAATTATCTGCAATGCCGAAGTGCAGGAGCTGGTGGAGAAGAACGGGAAACTGGCGTATGCGGTATGTTCGAACGGTGAAAGCTATGAAGGCGATACTTTCATCAGCGATATTCATCCTGCCGTCACTTGTGGGCTGGTGAAGCAGAGTGACAGGATGAAGAAAATCTACCGGCACCGCATGGAGCGTTTGGAGAATACCTTCGGCATGTTCACCGTATCGCTTTGTATCAAGCCGAATACCCTCAAATACTTCAACTGGAACCAATATATCTATAAAGAGCCCGATGTATGGACTTTCTATCAGGAAGACGGTCCTGTGAAAGGAGTATTGGTAAGTTGCCGCGTGCCCGAAGACGGCAGTGAGTATGTACGGCAGATTGATTTGCTCACTCCGATGACTTGGAGCAAGTGCGAACAGTGGAACCATACGACAGTGAACCATCGTGGCAACGAGTATAAAGCCATGAAGGAACGTATGACCGATGAGTGCATCATACTGGCCGAACGGTTTATCCCCGGTCTTGGCGATATGATTACCGGGCGCTATAGCAGCACTCCGCTTACTTATCGCGATTACACCTGTACTCCCCAAGGTTCGGCCTACGGGCTGCGCAAGGATTTCGGAGATCCGGTAATGACCTTGCTTTCACCGCGTACTCCCATTCCCAACCTGCTCCTTACAGGACAGAACCTTATGTTGCATGGGCTGCATGGTGTGACAATGACAGCGCTCTTCACCTGTGCGGAGATACTGGGGAAGGAGCAAATATGGAATATAGTAAAGAATTAAAAAGAAACAAGACAATGAAGTATGCATTAGTAACCGGAGGCAGCCGCGGCATAGGCCGTGCTGTCTGTGTGAAACTGGCCCGGATGGGTTATCACATCATTATAAATTATGCAACCAACACCGCGGAGGCCGAGAATACCCTTGAACTGGTGCGGCAAGCCGGCCAGGATGGCGAGATATTGAAGTTTGATGTGAGCAACCGTGTACAAACCCACGAAGCTATCGAAGCGTGGGAAAAGGCTCATCCGGAAGAATATATCGAAGTGCTGGTGAACAATGCCGGCATCCGCCGCGACAACGTCATGGCGTTTATGGCCGAAGAAGAGTGGAGCCGGGTGCTCGATATTACCCTCGGCGGTTTCTACAACGTGACGCAACCGTTGCTGCAACCTATGCTGGTACATCGATTCGGCCGCATCATCAATATGGCAAGCGTCAGCGGCCTGAAGGGAATGCCGGGACAGACGAACTATTCCACTGCAAAAGGCGGTATCATAGCCGCCACAAAAGCCTTGGCACAAGAGGTGGCACGCAAGAACGTCACCGTCAATGCCGTTGCTCCCGGTTTTATCAAAACGGACATGGTGGAAGGCCTCGATGAAGAAGCTTTGAAGAAGACCATTCCCGCCAACCGTTTCGGCACTCCCGAAGAAGTGGCGGAGGCGGTAGGCTTCCTGGCTTCGCCCGGCGCCGGATACATCACCGGCAGTGTGATTTCAATCAATGGAGGACTTTATACATAACAGCAGATGAAAAAAATATATACCTTGTTTATTACCCTCATTCTTATCTGTGCCCCTCTGCGGGCACAGCAAACCGAGGTTCGCAACATCATGGAACGGTACAAAGGCATTCACACGTTGACAGCTGCCGTCACCCAAACCCAGCACAGCGCCGCGGTAGCTGCGGACCGTACTGCCCGTGGGCATTTCTACTTCAAGCAACCCGCCCGCATGTGCATCACTCTCGACGAAGGTCGCGAGATATTGCTTAAAGACGGTAACATCTTCACCCGCGTGGCCGATGGCAAAAAGAGCGTTGCCCGCGGCCGGGGTGCCAATCCGTTCGAGACCATTCAGATCGTTATCGAAACCCTTACCTCGGATACTGCTCCCGACAATGCCCTGGCCGAAGTGGCGGACGTGAAGATGACCCGGAACGGCAACCTCTGTGTGTTCACCATCACCCCTACGGCGTCCGATGCCAAGTCTCGTCGCCGGATGATGTTCACCTCGTTCGTACTGACCGTAGACCTTCACTCCCGCGAACTCCGCAGCATGCGCCTGAATGGAAAAGGGGAGAACTACACTCAGTACGACTTCTCCGACTATGCGTTTGACGCCGCCGTCAGCGACAGCGTTTTTAATCTCCCCTCCTGATGGAAGAGCTTGAAGACGTCTGCCGCGTGCAGGTAAAATTCAGTGAGATTGATTCGATGCAACGGGTGTGGCATGGCTCATACGTCACCTACTTCGAAGATGGGCGCGAGTCCTTCGGGCGTCACTATCCCGGTATAGGCTATGCCGATATGCAGCGCTCCGGCATCTACGCTCCCATCTACGACCTTCACCTCAAGTACTATGCGCCGCTCGTCATTAACGACGTAGCCATCGTACATACACGTTACGTCTACAAACCCGGTGCCCGGCTCGACTACAGCTACCGCGTGTACCGCGAAAGTGACAACCGGCTCTGTGCCGAAGGGAGCACCATCCAGTTGTTTATCGACCCTGCGGGGCAGCTCATGGTGGACAAGCCCGACTATTATCAGGCTTGGCAGAATAAGTTTCTGCATCCCCCTAAAAAATAAAAGGATAGGAATTATGATAAGGAAAAAGATTGTTGTTTTACTATTGTCCCTGTTCATTACAGGAATGGCTAACGGACAAAATATAACCATAAAGGGTCTTGTGACCGATTCGATTACAGATGAAGGCCTGCCATACGCTTCCCTCATCTTGAAAGGGACAAGCATTGGCGCCGCTACCGATGGCGATGGAAATTTCTCGTTCTTCGCTCCGAGTACGGGCGGCTTGCTGCAAGTATCGTATCTGGGATATGACACCAAAGAATTGAGGATTACCCCGGGACGGACCAATGAGTTGAAGATACAGCTGGCGCCAAGCGGAATCACATTGGGCGAAGTAACCGTGAAGCCGGGCCGCGAGCATTACAGCAAGAAAGAGAACCCTGCCGTCGCCTTTGTGCGCCAAGTCATCAATCGCCGGCGTAGCAACGACCCCCGCAATCACGACTACTTCCGCTACGACGAGTACGGCAAGATGATTTTCGCCATGAACGAGTATCAGCCCAAGCCCAAGAAGAACGGCAAGTCCGGTAAGTTCGATTTCCTGGTAGAGTTTGTCGATACACTCGATGCCGGTACCACCATTCTTCCGGTTTCGGAGCGAGAGAAAGTAGAAACGGTATATTTTCGCAGGAACCCGCGGTCGGAGAAGCGCGTCGTAAGGGGAAGCCAGTCGTCCGGCGTGGACGAGATTTTCTCGCGCGACGGCATTCAGCAGTTCTTGAACGAAGTGTTCCGCGAAGTCGATATTTTCCAGAACGACATCCCCCTGTTTCTGCAACGCTTCGTCAGCCCGCTTTCCACCATGGGGCCCAACTATTATAAGTATTATCTGCTGGACACGCTGAATGTAAATAAGCAACCGTGTGTAGACCTGGGATTCGCCCCCTTCAACTCAGAAACGTTCGGCTTCACGGGACATCTGTACGTTGCGCTCGACTCCACGTACTTTGTTCAGAAAGTCATCCTGAATGTTCCCCGAAACATCAACCTGAACTTTGTTTCGCGCATGACCATCGAACAAAACTTCGAGCGGGCGGCGGACAGTACCCGCATCATTACGAAAGACGACATCGAGGTGAACTTCAAGCTGAGTGAGAAGTCAAAGGGTATGTATGCCCGTCGCCTGAACATCTACAGCAATCACTCTTTCGACGAGCCGGACGAGGAGCAAATGGTCATCTTCCGCGAAAGCGCCCCCGTCATCACGCGGAAGGACGCCTACCGCCAACCGAATGAATTCTGGGCAGACAGCCGCCCCGAGGAGGCTGTCCGCAGGAACCCGAATTCCGTCGGGGAACTGATGACGAGATTGCGCTCCGTTCCGGTCTTTTATGTGACGGAGAAGGTAGTATCGACTCTCGTGTCGGGCTATATTCCCACGAATAAGGACCCGGAAAGAAACAAGTTTGAGTTTGGCCCGATGAATACCACCATCAGCGGCAACAACATCGAGGGCCTTCGTCTCCGTACCGGCGGAACCACCGCCGTAGGCTTCAGCAAGCGCCTCTTCTTCGACGGCTATATGGCGTATGGCACCCACGACGAAGTGTTCAAGTACGATGCCCTGGTAGAATACTCGTTCAATGACCGCAAGGAGTATCGCAAGGAGTTTCCGGTACATTCCATCCGCCTGGAATATATGTACGATATCAATCAGTTGGGACAGCAATACATGTACACCAATAAGGATAACTTCATGCTTTCCATCCGCCGCATGAAGGACACCCGTGCCACTTACCTGCGTCGTGGCGAACTGACCTACTACCGCGAGCATTACAACGGCATCGGCTACGGCGCCGTCGTCCGTGCCTTCCGCGAGTATTCCACCAAATATTCCGAGTTCCACCGCATTGCCCCGGACGCCACCGTCACTCCCGTCAATCATTATGACATGACGGAACTGGAATTCAAGTTTCGTTACGGAAGGAACGAGAAGTTCTATCAGACGCGTAACGAACGCATCCCCATCACGTACGATGCCCTGATATTCAACTTTAGCCATACCATGGCGGCAAAGAACTTCCTGGGTTCGTCGTACAACTACCAGCGTACCGACATCGGCATCCAGAAGCGTTTCTGGTTCTCTGCTTTCGGTTACCTCGACGTCATTGCCAAGGCGGGAAAGGTGTGGAGTGCGGTGCCCTATCCGTTACTGATTCTGCCCAATGCCAACCTGACCTATACCATCCAACCCGAGGCTTATACGAACATGAATGCCCTGGAGTTTATCAACGATGAATACGCGTCCTGGGATTTGACCTACTACCTGAACGGTAATCTTCTGAACCGCCTGCCTCTCGTCAAGAAGCTGAAGTGGAGGGAAGTATTCTGTTTCCGTGGTTTGTGGGGACACCTGACGGAGAAGAACAACCCGGCAAACGGAGGAAACGGCCTGTACCTCTTCCCCCACGATTCTTTCACAATGGGCAAGGCTCCTTACATGGAAGCGAGTGTCGGCATAGAGAACATCTTCAAGTTTCTTCGCATCGACTATGCCTGGCGTTTGAACTACCGCGACAATCCGGGCATACAGACAGGAGGCATACGCTGTACGATGCGGTTGTCGTTCTAAATCTTTTTTGTTTCTTTTAACAGCAGCTAATATACTCATCCCTTATTTTTGCAAGCACAAATTGGGCAATATTCATATCAAATCAACATAAGAACTTTTTTATGACTATGAGAACAAATTGTATTTTATTGTTAGCTCTGTTATTGGGAATCATTCTTCCCTTGAACGATGTACACGCTGATGAATCTAATAATCCTAAAAGCGTGATTCTGTACACTCCTTACACAAAAATCTCCGTATCGCCCGGAGCGTCTGTAGATTACAGCATTGATCTGATAAACAACACAGGCGAGTTGACCAATGCCAATCTTTCTGTCAGCGGTTTGTCAAGCAGTTGGAAGCACGAGATAAAGTCGGGCGGATGGAGCCTCAGCCAGCTTTCCGTGCTTCCCAATGAGAAGAAAAGTTTTAATCTGAAGGTAGAGGTTCCGTTGAAAGTCAATAAGGGGAACTATCACTTCACTGTATTTGCCGGAGAAACCCAACTTCCGCTGGAGATCACCGTTGCCCAGCAGGGAACTTATCAGACTGAATTTACCACCGACCAGCCCAACATGCAGGGCAATTCCAAATCGACCTTTACTTTCAGCGCCACCTTGAAAAATCAGACTTCCGACCAGCAATTGTATGCATTGATGGCCAATGCTCCCAGAGGATGGAACGTCGTGTTCAAGCCCAATTATAAGCAAGCCACTTCTGCCCAGGTAGAAGCCAACAGCACTCAGAATGTCAGCATCGAAATCGTTCCGCCTGCCAATGTGGAAGCCGGCAGCTATAAAATCCCGGTACGCGCCGCCACCGGCACCACATCGGCCGAACTGGAACTGGAGGTTGTGGTGACCGGCTCTTTCCAGATGGAACTCACCACTCCTCGCGGCCTGCTGAGTGCTGACGTAACCGCAGGAGGCACGAAACGCATTGAACTGAACGTGAAGAATACCGGCTCTTCCTTGCTGAAAGATATCCAGATGTCTGCCAATAAACCCGTTGACTGGGAAGTGTCTTTTGAACCCTCGAAGATAGATATGCTCAAGGCAGGAGAAACCACAACGGTGACGGCCACCTTGAAAGCCTCCAAGAAAGCACTGCCCGGCGACTATGTGACCACCATGATGGCGAAGACTCCCGAAGTGAATGCAGATGCACAATTCCGTATCGCAGTGAAGACCCCGATGATATGGGGATGGGTGGGCGTATTGATTATAATTATTGCCGTGGGCGCCGTTTGCTATCTGTTCCGTAAATATGGAAGGAGGTAGAGGTATGGGCGAACAAGTGATTGTATTGACCGACTTGACCAAGCAGTATGGTCGGTTTACTGCTGTCGACCGTATCTGCCTGAGTATTCGGAAAGGAGAAATTTTCGGGTTGCTGGGTCCGAACGGTGCCGGCAAGTCAACCACCATCCTGATGATGCTGGGGCTGACGGAACCTACATCGGGCTCTGTCGAGATTTGCGGCATAGACTCTACCCGGCATCCCATCGAGGTGAAAAGAAAGATCGGCTACCTGCCCGAAGACGTAGGCTTCTACGATGATATGACCGGACCGGAGAACCTGATTTACACGGCACGGCTGAACGGCATCCCCGATGCCGAAGCGCGGGCGAGAGCGCTCGAACTGATGAAGCGCGTGGGCCTTGAAGACCAGTTGGCAAAGAAGACCGGAAAGTATTCCCGCGGCATGCGGCAGCGCCTGGGACTGGCCGATGTCCTTATAAAGAATCCCGAAATCATCATCCTGGACGAGCCGACTTCAGGCATCGACCCTTCCGGCGTCCACGAGTTTATCGAACTCATCCGGCAGTTGAGCAGGGAAGAGGGGCTGACTGTCTTGTTCTCCTCCCACCATTTGGACCAGGTGCAGAAGGTGTGCGACCGCGTAGGCCTGTTCTGTGGCGGCAAGCTGATAACGCTGATAGACATGGCCGATTTGAAGGACAAGAAGCAAGAACTGGCCGATATATATAACCAATATATAGAGGAAGGAGGGGAGAAGGCATGAACAAAGTCAATTATCCTTTTTGGGTGGTCGTCAACAAGGAGATTTCCGATCACGTGAAGAGTTGGCGATTCATTATTCTGATGGGAATCATCGTACTTACGTGTATGGGGTCGCTCTATACATCCCTCACCAACATCGGTGCGGCCATAAAGCCGGGCGATCCGGACGGATCGTTCCTTTTCCTGAAGCTGTTCACGGCATCCGACGGGACTCTGCCCTCTTTCGTGCTGTTCATCAACTTCCTGGGGCCGTTGCTGGGCATTGCTTTAGGATTTGATGCCGTAAACTCGGAGCAGAACAAGGGGACGCTGAGCCGTATGCTTTCCCAGCCCATTCATCGCGACTGTATCATTAATGCCAAGTTTGTGGCTGCGTTGATGGTGATAGGCGTTATGCTGTTTGTGCTTTGCTTCCTGGTGATGGGATGCGGGCTGATAGCTATCGGCATTCCTCCCACGGCTGAAGAGTTCTGGCGCATTATCTTCTTTATCATCGTCAGCATCTTCTATGTGGCGTTTTGGCTGAATCTGTCTATCTTGTTTTCGCTTTGTTTCCGCCAGGCGGCTACGTCTGCTTTGGCATCGGTGGCGGTGTGGCTCTTTTTCAGTGTGTTCTATACGATGATTGTCAATCTGGTGGCGAAGGCACTGAGCCCGTCGCAGATGGCATCTGCCTATCAGGTCATCGGCTATCAGAAGTTTATCCTCGGGCTGATGAGGCTGGCACCGAGTGAGCTGTTCAATGAGGCAACCACTACCTTGCTGATGCCTTCCGTGAGGAGCCTCGGACCGCTGACTATGGAGCAGGTTCAAGGGGCTATTCCAAGTCCTCTTCCGCTGGGACAGAGCCTCTTGGTGGTATGGCCACAGCTTACGGGACTGATTGCTGCAACGGTGGTCTGCTTTGCTCTTTCGTATACTTTGTTTATGAGGAGGGAAGTCCGGTCCAGATAAAGCCGGGGCTTCTGAGTATCTGTCATTCAGAGCATAGCGTTGCTCTGAATGACAGCATAAACCGTGAATAAATTACCTTAGGACAGAAAAAGGATAGTAATTGTCGGAAAATAAGATAATTAGGAGGGGTAAGGCGTTCATTAAACGTTCGTTTATTGCACGCTGCAAATATAGGGTTTTTCTTCTTCTTACTGTTACAATCCCTGCCTTTTTT
>ERZ791737.336-NODE-336-length-46693-cov-20.012329_pt1 | contig 46693 bp, 33 predicted proteins | sample MGYA00510042_ERZ791737 | MGnify/ENA primary metagenome ERZ791737 (study PRJEB30046, sample SAMN00791965) | human gut metagenome | study: EMG produced TPA metagenomics assembly of the A metagenome-wide association study of gut microbiota in type 2... | reverse complement strand
AGAAGGCTGAATCTATCGAAAAGATTCAGCCTTCTTATTTAACGTCAGTTCGATACAACTAGAGTATCTCAATTGTATTGCTCTTCCTTATTAATAGCATTGCTCTTCTTTAGTCAATAGCATTACATTTTCAATTATAGCTTCACCTCATTCTCCAACGCTTTGTGTTCAATGAAATCTTTCACATTTTGCAGCGTCGTAGTAGCGATATTTGCCAGTGCTTCGCGCGTGAAGAATGCCTGATGGGAGGTTACAATAACATTGTTGAACGACAGCAGGCGTGCCAGCGTATCGTCGTCAATGATCTTGTCCGACTGGTCTTCGTAGAAGTATTCGCTCTCTTCCTCGTACACATCCAGTCCGGCCGAACCGATTTTCTTGTTTTTCAATCCTTCTATCAGGGCATTGGTATGAATCAGCTGTCCGCGTCCGGTGTTGATAATCATCACGCCGTCCTTCATCTTGCTGATGGAGTAGTCGTTGATGAGATATTTGGTCTGTTCCGTGAGGGGACAGTGCAGGGAGATGATGTCCGAACTGTGGTACAGTTCGTCGAGGGTGGTGTAGACCACTTGGTGCTCGCGGGCGAAGTTATGGTCGGGATAGAGGTCGTAGGCAAGAATGTTCATGCCGAAACCACGCAGGATGCATATCAACTTCTTGGCTATCTTTCCGGTGCCGATGATGCCGGCTGTCTTGCCGTACATGTCGAAACCCAACAGGCCGTGCAGGGAGAAGTTGCCGTCGCGGGTACGCCAGGTGGCGCGGGGAATCTTCCGGTTCAAGGAAAGCATCAGGGCAACGGTGTATTCGGCAACGGCATAGGGGGAGTAGGCGGGTACGCGTACTACGGTGATGCCGCAGTCGGCGGCGGCTTTTAAGTCTACATTATTATATCCGGCGCAACGCAGGGCCAGGAGTTTGACACCGTTGGCTGCCATCAGTCGCAGGACTTCGGCGTCGGCGGTGTCGTTTACGAAGATGCAGACGGTGTCTACGCCTTGTGTCAGCATCACGTTATGTTTGTTCAGATGTCCTTTGTAGTAGCGGAGCTCGAAATCAAATTCCCGGTTCTTTTCGTTGAAGGACGCTTCGTCATAGGGTTTGCTTCCGAAAAATGCAATGGTATGTGCCATGGGGTTACAGTTTTTTTTGAATGTTATATAATAGTATAAGGAATAACAAGCGGGGGATTGATAAGGTTCAAGGGGATATACCGATGAGGTAGGTTCGTTTCATTAGAAACTATTGGCCTTTTCAATTAAAATGCCTCCTTATGTATAACTTTCTGCACAAAATGCTTTTTGGTGTGCTATATTATTGTACCTTTGCGCCCGAAACAATAAAAAAAGATTTAGATGAGAAAAATTTCGTTGATTAGCATTGCGATGTTAATCGTTTCAATTCCAACTTTCGCAGGAGATTATCTAACTAATACGAATCAGAATGCTGCTTTCTTGCGTATGATAGCCCGTGGTGCTTCTATCGACCTCGACGGTGTATATAGTAATCCTGCCGGCCTGGCATTCCTTCCTAAAGACGGCTTTCAAGTAGCGTTTACCATACAGAGCGCTTATCAGACGCGCGACATTGCCGCAACAAGCCCCCTATGGACTATGGACGGACAGACCACTACCCGCACTTATGAGGGAAAAGCATCTGCTCCCGTCATTCCTTCCATACATGCTGTATATAAAAAAGGTGACTGGGCACTTTCCGGTAGCTTTGCCGTAGTGGGCGGCGGTGGAAAAGCATCTTTCAACAGCGGTTTGCCTATGTTCGATGCTGCGGCCATCAGCCTGGTAAATGCAGAAGGTCAGGGAATGCTGAAGCCTGATATGTATAATATCAACTCCGCCATGGAAGGCCGTCAGTTTATCTACGGTTTCCAGTTGGGACTAAGCTATAAAATCAATGAGCACTTCTCTGTTTTTGGTGGTGCACGCATGAATTACTTCACAGGTGGCTATAAGGGTTTCCTGAATGTGAAACTGAAAGATGGCGTTGCCGAACAGCTGGGAGCTGCTATGGTGGGGCAGCTTGTGCAGGGTGGAATGCCTTTGGAACAGGCTCAGCAGGTAGTGCAGCAGCAATCGGGAGCATTACTCCAAAAGCTGAATGATACAAAGATCGGACTTGATTGCGACCAGACGGGTTGGGGACTGGCTCCGATTATCGGTGTAGATGCCAAGTTTGGCAAACTGAACCTGGCTGCAAAATACGAGTTCAGAGCTAATATGAACATTGAGAACGATACACATGAGTTTGACTATCCGGCTGCAGCCGAAAAATATATGGAACCTTTCAGAGATGGTGTGAATACTCCGAGTGATGTCCCTGCCATGTTGTCTGTAGCAGCAGGCTATGAATTCCTGCCTTCACTCCGTGCTTCGGTAGAATATCACTTCTTCGACGACAAGAATGCCGGTATGGCCGAGGGCAAGCAGAAAGCGTTGACACATGGCACGCATGAGTATCTGGCCGGTGTGGAGTGGGATATCAATAAGCTGCTTACCATCAGTGGCGGTTATCAGAAGACCGATTACGGATTGAGTGATGATTTCCAGTCGGATACCAGCTTCTCCTGCGATTCATATTCTGTGGGTCTCGGTGGCCGTATCAACCTCAGTGAGGCATTGAGTTTGGACGTTGCTTACTTCTGGACTACCTATAGCGACTATACTAAGTCGAGTCCCCGTGGTTTGGATGCTTCAATTGATAAGGATGTTTACAGCCGTTCCAATAAGGTGTTCGGTGTCAGTGTAAACTATAAGTTCTGATTTCACAATCCTACCTTTATATATGGAGAAAGCCGTCTCGGACATTGTTTCGAGGCGGCTTTCTTGTTTCTGCATGCAGAGGTTAGAAAGAATATTGCACCAGCAAATTTATCCGGTTGGCATGGCTCGTGGAGTCATCGAAGTTGGTGCGCCAGCCGCGCAAGTATTCGGCTCCTACCTGCATGTTCGGAGTTACATTCCAGAATGCATTGGCAACGAAGTATTGTCCGTAGCGATAGCTGCTCGGTGTGTCGTTGGGATAACCGTTCTCTGAATAGAGGCGGGACATACTGTAAGTGCTTGAAAGGAATACCCGGGGGCAAATGTTGTACTGCAAACCTGCATACCATCCCAGCATAGGCAGTGCCTGCATCTTCCCGTCTTTCTCCGGGTTGGGCACGATGTCCACATTCAGATTGCTGATATCATTCAGGTATTGTCCGATACCTTTTCCGTAGTTTGCCTGCCCGAAGACTTGCCACTTCTTGCCCAGGCTGAAGGTGGTGGAAGCTTGTACGCCGTAACCGGTGACGCTGGACGCCTTGTCGCTTTCGGTACTGGTGTACGTCATACTGCGGATAATACCTCCTACGCGCAGATGACTGTTGCTGTTCCAGCCGTATTGTGCATAAGCGGTGAAGTCGGGCATGCGTTGCTGGGCAATGCTCAGTTGGTTGTTGGTAGTACCGTCTACTGCAGGGGCTTCGATGGAAGCGTTGAAGCGGAAGTTCTTCAGCCCTTTGTAGGTGTAGGCCAGTTGCGTGGCACGATAGAAGGCGGCACCGTTAGGTCCTTGGAAGTCGATGGTGGAGGGGAGGGCGCCCAAGTCCATGAATCCGCCGTAGTTGTAGCCCACCGTTATATTGCGGAAGGACATATAGGCGTTGCGCAACTGGAAGGTCTTGCCGCCACCACGGAAATTACCGGCTGTGTATACCACGAAGTCGCCCAGTAACCGGGTATGGCCTACCAACTTCAGGAAGATGGTGGCTGTGCTGGCATCCATCTGGAACTGGTTCCTGATTTTGCTGCTTGCCGGGATGTCTGCCGGGATGAAGTCGATATTGTCTACAATACCTCCGAAGTCGTACTCACCTGTGGCACGGACATAGCCGCCGATACCCAACGCGAATTTCCCCTGTTTATCCATCAGTAGGAAGCGTGGTGCCTGCGGGTCGTGGATGTAGGGTAGCTGCGACTCGTTCATGATGCGGACTATCTCGTCGCCCGCCTTGTCGATGGTAACCATGACGATGCCGTTGGAGGCCTCGTCGTCGATAACTACTTTGTTTTGTGCATAGGTTGCGGACGCTGACAGTCCGATGCTGCACGAGAGAAACATTGCTTTAAAGATTGTTTTCATTTAAGTTAGGTTTTGGTGAATGTGCTTTGAACAACTTAATTTCAAAATGGTTTTGCAGAGCGGATGAGAAAGCCTATCTTTGCACCCGATTTAACGATTACAAATCTCAAATTGTACTTTGTACATGGTTAAATTGTACATGTTATGATGCCGTGAATAGCGGTCGTGTATTCTAGAACACCACGTAAAAAACAGGAGTATGAAGCAAAAAGTATCTGTACCTTTTATGCTGCTGGGCATTTTGTTTAATGTCTGTCTGATAGCAGCCAATCTTCTTGAAACGAAAGTTATCCAGGTTTTCGGTATTACCGTAACTGCCGGATTGCTGGTTTTCCCTATTTCTTATATTATCAATGACTGCATTGCCGAAGTCTGGGGATTTCGCAAAGCGCGCCTGATTATCTGGAGCGGCTTTGCCATGAACTTCTTTGTGGTTTTGCTGGGACTGATAGCGGTGGCATTGCCTGCCGCACCCTTTTGGGAAGGAGCACCTCATTTCAACTTCGTCTTCGGCATGGCACCGCGTATTGTGGTGGCCAGTCTGTCGGCATTCCTTGTCGGCTCGTTTCTGAATGCATACGTGATGAGCCGCATGAAGGTGGCAAGTGGTGGACGGAACTTTTCTGCCCGTGCCATCTGGTCGACGGTTGTTGGAGAGACGGCCGATTCATTGATATTCTTTCCGGTAGCATTCGGTGGAATCATTGCATGGAGGGAACTGCTGGTGATGATGTGCATCCAGATCGTATTGAAATCCATGTACGAAGTGCTGATACTGCCGGTAACCATCCGCGTGGTGAACGCCATCAAGCGGATTGACGGTAGCGATGTGTACGACGAGGGAATATCCTATAACATATTGAAAATAAAAGAAATCTAACGAGATATGGACAGAAAAAAAGCATTAGTAGTTTTCAGTGGTGGGCAAGATTCCACCACATGCCTCTTTTGGGCAAAGCGCGAGTTCGAGGAGGTGCATGCACTGAGTTTCCTCTACGGTCAGAAGCATCAGAAAGAAGTGGAACTGGCAAGGGAGATAGCCCGCAAAGCAGGTGTGGAGTTCGAGGCGATGGATGTTTCCTTTATCGGCAAGTTGGGACACAATTCACTGACCGATGCGACGATGGTGATGGATCAGGAGAAGCCGGCAGACAGCTTTCCGAACACGTTTGTACCGGGACGCAATCTGTTTTTCTTGAGTATTGCTGCCGTATATGCCCGCGAGCGTGGTATCAGCCACATTGTAACGGGAGTTTCTCAGACCGATTTCAGTGGTTATCCCGATTGCCGGGATGCCTTCATCAAGTCGCTGAACGTGACGCTGAACCTGGCGATGGACGAACAATTTGTGCTGCATACTCCCTTGATGTGGATTGATAAGGCCGAAACTTGGGCGCTGGCAGATGAACTGGGAGTGCTCGACTTGATCCGTCATGAGACGCTGACCTGCTATAATGGCGTACAGGGCGATGGATGCGGACACTGCCCGGCATGCAAGTTGCGCCGTGAAGGATTGGAGAAGTATCTGAACTCTAAAAATATATCATTATGACCGAATTGAAAGACCAACTGTCCTTGCTGGGCAGTAAGACCGAATACAAGCAGGATTATGCTCCCGAAGTGCTGGAAGCGTTCGATAACAAGCATCCCGATAACGATTATTGGGTACGTTTCAATTGTCCCGAGTTTACCAGCTTGTGCCCCATTACCGGGCAGCCTGACTTTGCAGAAATCCGCATCAGCTATATCCCCGATATCAAAATGGTGGAGAGCAAGAGCTTGAAGCTATATCTTTTCAGCTTCCGCAATCACGGAGCTTTCCACGAAGACTGCGTGAACATCATTATGAAAGACCTCATCCGGTTGATGAATCCGAAGTATATCGAAGTGACGGGTGTTTTTACGCCCCGCGGTGGTATCTCTATCTATCCTTATGCCAACTATGGACGTCCGGGTACGAAATACGAAAAGATGGCGGAACACCGGTTGATGAACCGGGAGTGAAATCTTCTTTTACCTACAAATAGCGATTGCTGCATATACTATAACCGGTATATGCAGCATTTTTTTTACCTGCTTATTGCGATTGACTAGCCTTCTTTTTATGATGACCTTTGCACCGGTATTAGTAATAACATCTTAATCATTATAAAATTGAAAGCGCATACATTAAAACCTTCCATTCTGCTCATCTTTTTCTTGTTCTCTCTGTCGGCCTACTCCCAAAGAGGGGAGGAGGGAATGCTTTCGGGCAGAATCATATCTACAGAGAAAGAAACTGTAGATTTTGCAACGGTCTATCTGAAGGGTACAAGCTACGGCGGTACTACCAATCAGGAAGGGCTTTATCATCTGAAGGCTCCTGCAGGCAACTATACGCTGGTTGTATCGGCTGTGGGCTATCGAACGGTGGAGATGGCTGTGAAGCTGGCAGCAGGCGGCAGAGTGAAGCAGAACCTGACGATTACTCCTGAAACGCAACTGTTGGATGAGGTTGTCATTGTATCTACCGGAGTGAGCCGCGTGAAGCAGTCGGCATTCAATGCTGTGGCGGTAGATACGAAAGAGTTGCAGAATACGACGAAGAATCTGAGTGACGCACTGACCAAAGCACCCGGCATGAAGCTCCGCGAGGCGGGTGGAGTAGGATCGGACATGCAGTTGATGCTCGACGGTTTCAGCGGAAAGCACGTCAAGGTGTTTATTGACGGTGTGCCGCAGGAAGGCGTGGGCAGCTCGTTTGGACTGAACAATATTCCCGTGAATTTTGCCGACCGCATAGAAGTATATAAAGGTGTGGTGCCCGTAGGATTCGGAACAGATGCCATCGGTGGTGTCATCAATATCGTCACCAACAAGAAGCGCAGGAAGTGGTTCCTGGATGCTTCCTATTCTTATGGTTCGTTCAATACCCATAAATCGTACCTTAACTTCGGACAGACCTTCAAGAATGGTTTCACGTACGAAGTGAATGCCTTCCAGAACTACTCGGACAACGACTATCATGTAGATGCTCCGGTAAAGGACTTCGAGACGGGCAGCTTCAACGAAAGCGAGAAGTACCGTGTGAAGCGCTTCAATGATACCTACCATAACGAGGCCGTTGTGGCCAAAGCGGGTATTGTGGACAAGAGTTGGGCGGACCGCCTGATGTTTGGTTTCACCTATTCCCACATGTATAAGGAAATACAGACGGGCGTGCGTCAAAAGACGGTATTCGGTGAGAAGCACCGCCGGGGGCATTCGCTGATGCCCTCGATGGAGTATAGCAAGCGCAACCTGATGACTAAAGGCCTCGACGTAGTGCTGACTGCCAACTATAACCGCAACGCCACCACCAATGTGGACACCGCCCGCTACGAATATAACTGGCGTGGCGAAAAGAACCCCTTGAACAGCCCCGGTGAGCAGTCCCGCCAATACTCCCGTGCCGACAATGACAACTGGAACGGTACGCTGACCTTGAACTACCGCATGGACCGGATGCAGATGTTGACTTTCAATCATGTACTGAGCACTTTCCGGCGCGATAATACCTCTCTGCTTTCCGTTGAAGAGCAGACAGACCCCATTGCCAAGGAGACCCGAAAGAATATTTCCGGTTTGTCTTACCGGCTGATGCCTTCCGAGAAATGGAATCTATCGGCATTCGGCAAGTACTACCATCAATACGTGGCAGGTCCGGTGGCTGAGACCGAGACGGGCAGTAACTACATACGTACCAGCCGCACGGTCGATTCGTGGGGATATGGCGCTGCCGGCACTTACTTCATCCTGCCCGGATTGCAGGCGAAGCTTTCTTACGAAAAAGCTTATCGTCTGCCCTCCATCGAAGAGATGTTCGGTGACGAAGACCTGGAGACGGGTGATGTTGGCATTCGTCCCGAGAACAGCGATAATGTTAACTTGAATCTTAGCTATTCCAAAGCCTTCGGCAAGCATTCGATTTATGTAGAAGGCGGGGTGGTTTATCGCAATACGAAGGATTACATCCAGCGTAATATTCAGGATTTGAGCGGTGGAAAAGAAGGTGCCACTTATACCAATTACGGCAGGGTGCTGACAAAAGGATATAATGTGTCGGCACGTTATGGACTGGGTCGTTGGCTGAGTGTAGGCGGAAACTTTACGCAGATGAATGTGCGTGATAATGAGAAGACACAAATCGGAAGTACCGGTAATGCAGTAGAGAACCTGGGTTATAAGTCACGGGTGCCGAATGTGCCTTATCAGTTTGCCGATTTCGATGTGAACTTCTATTGGCGGGACCTTTGGAAGAAGGGTAATTCGCTTACCGTGACTTATGATAATCAGTATATGCACAGTTTCTCCTACTATTCGCAGGCCATCGGCAAAAACAGCGATTACGTCGTTCCCGACCAGTTCTCTCACAATCTGGCTTTGAGCTACAGCCTGAAGAACGGACGCTACAACCTTTCATTCGAGTGCCGCAACCTGACGAACGAAGACTTGTACGACAACTTCAGTCTGCAAAAGGCAGGGCGTGCATTCTACGGAAAGGTGCGGATACATTTCGGAGATTGATAAATGGGAATTCAGCACAGTTTTATTTATGTTTTTCCCTCCTTATCTTATTACTGCAATGAATTCAGAAATCATTGCTACAATGATCTCTGAAATGATTGCTGCAATGATTTCTGAAATCATTCAAAATGCTCCATAGGGCTTCAAATTATCATTCAACAGTATTATCATTCACTAACATATTAATAAATGAAGCAAATGAAGAAAAATTATCTTTTAGCCGGCCTCTTCGCTATAGCGATGACCGGAATGACTTTGACGTCTTGTACAGATACCGATGAACCGGGCACCGGTTCCGGTTCCGAATCTAAGGGCAACTATGTGATAGCTGCCACAGCCACCGTTTCGGGCAGTTCGGTCCCCGTATTGCTGACTGCCGAATCGCTGGAAAGCGGTGAGATTACCGCTGCCGGAAACGGTCTTGTGAACGACGGCGCTTCTTACTGGGTGTTCTACGGCAACCGGTACCTGTACGCCCTGAACTACAACCAGGGAAATGCCGGCACAACCCAATCGTTCGTTATGAACGCCAACCATGAACTGGTAAAGCGTACTCAAGAATATAACGTCAACCGCTTCACTACTTACGGTTACTACGATAAGTACATCATGACCACCTCTACCGGTGCCGGCCCTACGGAGCTGAACGATGCGAACGGTTACACCCCGAAATCTTTCCTGATTTCTTATCTGGATGTAGAGAGCCAGACTTATACAAGCAACAAAGTAACCAAAGAGACTCCGTTCCTTTCCGAAAACTTCCTGGGCAATGGTGAGTATGTAACGCTGGCCGGTATAGACCAGGTGGGCAGTAAGATTTATGCCGCTGCCATCCCCATGGGATTGAGCCAATATGGCTGTGTGCAGAAAAACGAAGACGGCAGCTACAAGTGGGTGCTTCCCGGCAACGAAGACCTGATAAAGACTGAATCGGGCGGCAGCAACAGCAGCGCTTACCTGAAGGATGAACTGCAGTGGACTCAGTACCCCGACGAATGTTGGATGGCCATCTTCAGCGACGAGACATTGACATCGCCCCGACTGATCAAGACCGATAAAATCAGCTATGCTGCCGGACGTTTCAAATCGCAATACTATCAGATGAACTGGCTGGCCGACGACGGATACGTATATGTCTTCTCTCCCAGCTATGCCAAGACCATGACCGATAGCCGCCAGCGCACCACGCTGCCTGCCGGAGTAGTACGCATCGACACCAAGACCGAAGATTTTGATCCCAACTACTACTTTAATCTTGAAGAAGAGGCGGGCGGGGTTTCCTTCCTCCGTACCTGGTACATCTCGGGCAATTACTTCCTGATGCTGATGTACGACAAGCCGATTACCGACTCTGATAAAGTAGCCAATCAACTGGCCGTATTCAATGCTTCGACCGGCGCTCTGACCCATGTCACCGGTTTGCCGGATGATGTTTCCGGTTTCGGTAATACTCCCTACATGGAGAAAGGCAATGCATACGTTGCCGTTACCACTGCATCGGGTTATCCGTCCATCTATAAGGTTGAACCCTCCGGTGCAGTAGCAACCAAAGGACTGACTGTGAATGCAACTCAACTGAACGGTGTAGGACAATTGATTCCATAATGAGAAAGCTATTTCGTAACATACACCTGTGGTTATCTGTTCCTTTCGGACTGATCATCACCATAATCTGCTTCTCGGGTGCCGCACTGGTCTTTGAGAACGAGGTGATGGAGCTGTGCCACCGCGACCTCTACTATGTAGATAAAGTCGGGGCCTCTCCACTCCCCATGAGCGAGATAAAGCAAAAGGTCGCTGCCACGTTGCCGGACAGCATATCAGTGAAGGGCGTCACTACCTCACTTAATCCGGAGCGTACCTGGCAAGTCAAACTCTCCAAACCTCGCCATGCTTCGGTCTATGTAGATCCCTACACCGGCGAAGTGAAAGGCAAGCACGAGCGTGCCCCGTTCTTCATGACCATGTTCCGTCTGCATCGCTGGTTGCTGGACAGTAAGCCGGATGGAGGCATCTTCTGGGGTAAGATGATTGTGGGCACTGCCACCCTGATGCTTGTACTGATACTGGTCTCGGGCGTTGTCATCTGGTGGCCTCGCACGAGGAAGGCATTGAAGAACAGTCTGAAGATTGTGACCGGCAAGGGGCTGCGGCGTTTTCTGTATAGCTTGCACGTGGCAGGTGGCATGTATGCCCTGCTCTTCTTGCTGGTGATGGCACTCACCGGGCTGACGTGGTCTTTCCCTTGGTATCGCACCGCATTCTTCAACCTGTTCGGTTTAGAGGCGACGCAAAGAGTCGGTTGGATATTCTCCGTCCATGTAGGCAGTTGGGGAGGGATGACTACCCGTATTCTGACATTTCTTGCTGCATTGCTGGGGGGAACGCTTCCATTAACCGGATATTATTTGTGGATACGCCGTTTGTATTCTGCGAAACGTAGAAAAAAGTCGGTAACACCCTGATGACTGATACTTTGCACCTAACTTTTGTCTTATCTTTTATGATAGTGCAAACTATTATGCTTATTTTTGCTGAATTATTAAAAACGACAAAGTCTGCAGAAATATGAATAAGGACAAAACTCGTAGCTTCCCGGTTATAATGTGCAATTTCCATAGAATATGAGGAAGAACCTAAAAACGTGGCAAGGATGGCTGTTGTTTGGAGGCTCAATGGTCATTGTGTTCGTCTCAGGACTGTGTATTTCGGTTTTGACGGACCGGAGAACCGAAGTAGAGGAGCTGTTTAATAATCATAAAACGGCAATTAAGGGAATTGAAGCCCGTAGCGAACTCTTTAAGGATGATTTCTCTCGTGAATATCAGACCTGGAGTGAAACGGAAAAACCTGATTACCAAAGCGAGCTCAACAAGTATGTAGGAGGCGATATTCTGGAACGGCGCCCCGAGATGGTAGTCCTTTGGGCAGGATATGCTTTTTCTAAAGCTTATTCCACGCCACGCGGACACATGCATGCTATTGAAGATAGCCGTGCTTCCCTCCGCACCGGCGCACCCTTGACGGATACTGACGGTCCGCAACCTGCCACTTGCTGGACTTGTAAGAGTTCGGATGTTCCCCGCATGATGGAAGCTATCGGCGTAGATACTTTCTATCGTAATAAGTGGGGCGCACTGGGTAGTGAAATCGTCAATCCCATCGGCTGTGCCGATTGCCACGATCCCGAGAATATGAACCTGCATATCAGCCGTCCCTCCTTGATAGAAGCTTTTCAGCGTCAAGGCAGGGACATTACAAAGGTTTCTCCTCAGGAGATGCGTTCGCTGGTATGTGCGCAGTGCCATGTGGAATATTATTTCAAGGGTGACGGCAAATACCTGACTCTTCCTTGGGATAAAGGCCTTACTGTGGAAGAGATGGAAGCATATTATGATGAGGCCGGTTTCTCTGATTTTATCCACAAGTTGAGCCGTACCCCGATAATAAAGGCGCAGCATCCTGATTATGAGCTTTCCAGAATGGGCATTCATGGACAACGTGGTGTGTCGTGTGCCGATTGCCACATGCCTTATAACAGTGAAGGCGGTATCAAGTTCAGCGACCATCGTATACAAAGCCCTCTGGCTATGATTGACCGTACTTGTCAGACTTGCCACCGCGAGAGTGAGACTACTTTGCGCAACAATGTTTACGATCGTCAGCGTAAGGCAAACGAAGTACGCGACCGCTTGGAACAGGAGCTGGCAAAGGTGCATATTGAAGCAAAGTTTGCTTGGGATCATGGAGTTACGGAGGATCAGATGGAAGGCATATTGGCGTTGATCCGTCAGGCACAGTGGCGTTGGGATATGGGGGTGTCATCTCATGGTGCTTCTTTCCATGCGCCGCAGGAAGTGCAGCGTATCTTGTCTCATGGACTGGACAGGGCTATGCAAGCTCGTCTTGCCCTGTCCAGAGTGTTGGCAAAGAATGGCTTCACAGAGGATGTGCCCATGCCGGACATTTCGACAAAAGCCAAGGCACAAGAGTACGTCGGCTTGGATATGGATGCCGAACGGGCTGCAAAAGATAAATTCTTGAAAAATGTTGTGCCGGCCTGGTTGGAGAAAGCTAAAGCTAACGGGCGTTTGCTACAAAAATAAATCGTATTCTGTTGTATGTGGAGTAAACCGTGGGGGTATAAGGAAGGTTTTGCTTGCGGAGCAGGTTTGTTGGCTTCGGGCTTGCTGTTGCAAGAAACAGTTGGAGGAGTGCGTTGGGAACTGTTTGCCTGGCCGGTCAACATTATTGTTCTTGTGTTATATCTGCTTCTGCTGTCAGTGATGCACATGCTTCGTAAACGAGTGTATGGCTTCTACTGGCTCAGTCACCATACCTCTGCGGTTTCTTCTCTTGTTTGTGTGGTAGCCGTCACGGTGGTGATGGGATTTCTTTCAAAAAAGATGCTTTCCTTCTGGCCGTTTGTACTGTTTTATGTGTGGCTGGCGTCTTCTTTGGGGCTGACTGTTCTCCGCACCTCTTTTCCATTAGAGCTACGCAAGATTCCTTTTTTGCTCAATCATGTCGGGCTTTTCATTGTTGTGCTGGCAGCTACCTTCGGCAGTGCCGATTTGCAACGCCTGAAAATGGTGGCCCAAATGGAAGAGGCTGAATGGCGGGCTATGGATGAAAAAGGCAGGTTGGTAGAATTGCCGTTTGCTATTGAACTGAACTACTTTACCATCTATGAATACCCTCCTAAACAGACATCGGAAGGCCGGACGGAAGAGGGTATACCGCAACGTTTTGTCTCTGCTGTGACTGTTTATACACAAGAGGGAAGTGCCGTGCAAGATACGATTGAGGTGAATCATCCTTTGAAGGTGTCCGGCTGGAATGTCTATCAAGTAGGGTATGACGCTAAAAAAGGACGATGGAGTGATATCAGTATATTTGAACTGGTGCGCGATCCGTGGCTACCGTTCGTTTATGCCGGAATCATTATGCTGATGTTGGGAGCGGCCTGTCTGTTTGTTCATGGGCGCTTTGGTATTTTTGCCACTTGCCTTATTCTTGTATTGGTCTTTGTCTGTTTCAACTTTTTCCGGCCGGCTATACAGAACGAGACACCGATGCCTGCTTTACAAAGCCCTTGGTTTACGCCGCACATTGTGGCTTATATGTTTGCCTATGCCATGCTTGGAGCCGCTGCGTTGATGGCGGTCTACCTGCTCTGCTTCAAGAAGAAAAGCATTGAATGCCGGGAGATGAATTTGTGTGATAAACTGACTTGGGTAGGACTTGCCTTTATGACTTTGGGCATGCTTTCGGGTGCTATTTGGGCAAAAGCTGCCTGGGGACATTACTGGGAGTGGGACCCTAAGGAGACTTGGGCGGCGGCAACTTGGTTTTCCTATCTGGTATATATTCATTTCCGCTTGGGACGTCCTTCGGCACATTGCAAGGCATTGGTCTTGTTGCTTGTCGCTTTTCTATTGATACAGATGTGTTGGTATGGCATCAATTATCTGCCTTCGGCACAAGGGGTAAGTGTGCATACTTATTGAGCCGCCAAAGATAGAAAGACAGAGAAGCAACTCCCTTTTCCCACCTTGGAACGTACTTCTATGCGCCCTGACAGCTTTTCAATGATTACTTTACTGATAGAAAGTCCCAAACCGCTTCCCTGGCCAAACTCGTCACTCTTATAGAAACGGTCGAATATCATAATCTGTTCTTTCTCATCGATGCCCTTACCGCTGTCTTCCACGTATATGCAGACTTCATTCTGTTCTTCAATAACTTTGCATCCCAACGTTATGTACCCTTCTTGGGTAAACTTATTGGCATTGTCCAAGAAGTTAGAGATAACCTGGATGAAACGTTGACGATCTATGTCTACGGGCAGGTATAGGGCTTCGTCCAGTTTGAGATGGAATTGTAGAGAAGGCTGTATCAACGGCTGGTAAATTGCATAGATTTCTTTGACGATTCCGGTCATATTCCATCTCTCTATTTCAAAACTCATATAGCCGGAGTCCAGGTGTGATATTTCCACCATATCATTAATAAGCTTCAGCAGCAGTTCATTGTTGCGGTTGATAATATCGAGCATGCTTGCTTTTTCATCCGGGCTTATCTCGTCGGAACCTTCACCAACCAATACATTTGTGAATCCCACGATGGAGTTGAGCGGAGTACGGATTTCGTGGCTGATATTATTGAGGAATGATTGCTTTAGCTCTGCTTTCTCGGCCATTTGTTTGGCCAGAATCAGTTGCTGTTCGCGGTCCACCACTTCCTGGATGTTCTGCATGATACCTGCCAGCATCATTTCTCCTTTGGCATCTTTCAGACTGCGGCAACGCAACTCATACCATTGATATTCTTTCTTTTCTGCATCGAAACACAGGCGGGTACGCCGTATCTGTGTGTCCGTTGACTGGCACAGGGTTTCGTAAAGTGCACTTAGTAACTGCCAGTCGTCGGGGTGTGCAAATTTAGAGAATTCAGCTCTTGAGAATTGGCGTTGATGCAGTCCGGTCAGCCGTGCATAGTTCTCATCAAACTCAATGACGTCTCCCTGCATATTCCATAGTGACACTTGACCACCATCGGTAGAAAGAGTTAAACGCTTATGAACCTTCTCGAGCATTTCCATGTTTTTCCGCTCAATCATGGAGCGTCGGCGTATGCGTAGCAGGCTGATGGATATGAAGATAAAAGAGAAAATAAATAAGGCTGCCAATAAGTAAAGTTCCTTGCGGTAATGGTCGTAAAACGGATAATTGATGATGCGCGTATGCTTGGGTACCTTGTTTATATCATTGCTGTTGTAAGCAGAAAAGCGTTTCCAGTCAAGTATGTATTCCTTCTCCAAATCTCTGATTTTAGGCATACCGATCTTTTCTTTATTCATCAGTCGTACGGATAAGTCTACAGCTGTCCGGGCAGAAATCTCTTCGGTAGCCATATAGCCGCCTACAATTTTGGATTCTCCTCCAAAGCCTTCGCGTATGCAACTGAAAGAAGGGATATTAAGTGCATTTACTATCGGGAGTGCCACCAGGTCAAACTTATCCAGCAGGAATACTTTTTTATCCTGTTCACTTTTTGATTTCTCCATCATGACGAGTAGGGACAGCCCTTTTATATATCGGAATGGATAGAGATAAATGGTCTGTTCGTTTTCTTTTATGCGTTCGTTTGCCAATGCGGGCATAAGGTCATAATACTCAACCATGTCATTAATTTCTTTGTACTTGTCTTCCAATGCGTACATTGACTGCTGTCCTAAGATCCGCACATTCTTCCTGTCTACCGATCGGGTCAGCAAGTCAAAGGAGGCTCGTCCCAGAAAAGTCAGGTCAACATTGAACACGATTTCCATGCCTGTATCGGGATGCAATGCTTTTATGAATTCTATGTTACGTCTAAAGTCCGGTGTATCCCGTAAAACATAAATCTTTCTGGATTCGTACTCTTTCAGAAGCTTTTCGTTGGGGAAATTCACATTGCAGGCTACTACCGGAATGGAGGTCAGGAGCTGATGACGGGTAGAAAGCATCGAATAGGTAGCCTGGTCGCCTATGGGTAGAATCAAGTCTATCGGCTTGTTCTTGAGGAGTTCCAGATATTTCCTGATATGGTTGATTTCTTCTTTTTCAGTGAGCTTGTTGCAATCAAGATAGAATTTATCAAACACGGGTTCTATACCTTGCTTCCTGAATTCCTGTCGGACGAGCTTTTCAAAGTTCAGGCATCCGGTTTCATTGACTGCAAACGAGTATATAAGGGAAATATGCTTCTTTATTCTGTGGTTTGCAACATACCATCGTCTGAAGTTATATCCTAATAAAAATATACCCAGTAAGAGTATACAGGCAAGTATGTTTTTATATTTAAGGTTGACAATTCCCATGCTTTTATTGTATGTCTGACAAAAGTAATATAATTTCTATAAAGGGAGAAATATATTACAAAATATCGTAAGCATCTCATTTGTTTTTCCTATGGGGAAAATGTATCTTTGGTGCCGATTAATACAAATACTTAAATATTTATCATGAAAAAGAAACAAATCGTACAACTATTTGGCTTGCTCGTATTTTCGGTGAGCGTACAAGCTGTAGCAAAAGACAAAAACACGCCTTTGTACAAGGATGCCAAGGCACCGGTGGAACAGCGCGTTGAAGACCTCTTGTCACGGATGAACCTGGAAGAGAAGATTTACCAGCTGAACCAATACACATTAGGCTTCAACAACAACATTAATAACCTGGGTGAAGCTGTAAAGAATGTGCCGGCAGAAATCGGTTCAGTCATCTATTTTGAAGCAGACCCGCAACTGCGCAACGGGTTGCAAAAGAAGGCGATGGAGGAATCCCGTTTGGGCATTCCTGTACTTTTCGGTTACGACGTGATACACGGTTTCCGTACAGTTTATCCTATCCCTTTGGCACAGGCATGTTCCTGGAATCCGGCATTGGTGGAGCAATCCAGTGCAGTGGCTGCACAGGAAGCGCGTATGTCCGGTGTGGACTGGACATTTTCTCCGATGATTGACGTGGCTCGTGACGGCCGTTGGGGACGTATAGCCGAAGGGTATGGCGAAGACCCGTATGCTACCGGAGTATATACTGTGGCCTCCGTCAAAGGTTATCAGGGTGATGATATGTCTTCGGACAAACGTGTGGCAGCTTGCTTGAAGCATTACGTGGGCTATGGTGCATCAGAGGCCGGACGCGATTATGTCTATACCGAGATTTCCCGTCAATCATTGTGGGATACTTATCTGCCGCCTTACGAGGCCGGCGTAAAGGCTGGTGCGGCAACTCTGATGAGCGCCTTCAATGACATCAGTGGTGTACCAGCTTCTGCCAATCATTATACGTTGACGGAGGTGTTGAAGAATCGCTGGAAGCATGACGGTTTTGTGGTTTCCGACTGGGATGCCGTAGTGCAACTTGTCAATCAGGGGGTAGCTGCCGATACTAAAGAAGCTGCAGAGAAAGCCTTTATGGCAGGTGTAGAAATGGATATGACCGATAATTGTTATCAACGGCACTTGGCAGAGCTGGTGAACGAAGGAAAAGTTCCGATGCAGAATATTGATGATGCCGTGCGCCGTGTACTCCGCATCAAGTTCCGCTTGGGCTTGTTTGATAATCCTTATACTAAAGAGGTGAAGCAGGAAGAACGCCTTCTGCTTCCGCAGAGTCTTCGTGCTGTGGAGCAGATGGCAGAAGAAACCATTGTTTTGTTGAAGAATGCCGATAATGTCCTGCCACTGTCCGGAGCCAAGAAGATAGCTTTGGTAGGTCCGTTGGCCAAGAACCAGGCTGATCTGTTGGGCAGCTGGTCCGCGCATGGACGGGCTCAAGATGTGTGCAGTATTTATGATGCCATGACCCGTGAGTTTGCAGGTAAGGCAGATATTGTTTATGCACAGGGTTGTGATTTTGACGGTGAGAACCGGGATGGTTTTGCCGAAGCATTGGCCGTGGCAAAGAATGCGGATGTCGTTGTGCTCTGCCTGGGTGAGAAACGTGGATGGAGCGGTGAGAATACTTCCCGGTCTACTATTGCATTGCCGGCTGTCCAGGAAGAATTATTGGCCGAGTTGAAGAAGGCAGGTAAGCCTGTTGTCGTGCTGCTGTCGAACGGTCGTCCTTTGGAATTGGTGCGTATAGAGAAACAGGCGGATGCCATTGTTGAGATGTGGCAGCCCGGCGTTGCAGGTGGTAAGCCGGTAGCCGGTGTGCTGTCCGGGCGTGTCAATCCTTCCGGCAGGCTGGCCATTACATTCCCTTATTCTACGGGGCAGATACCTATCTATTATAACCAACGTCCTCCCGCCCGTAAAGGTAATCAGGGTCGCTATCAGGATATTCCGAGTACCCCTCTGTATGAGTTCGGATATGGTTTGAGCTATACCGATTATAAATATGGCACCATGAAGCTTTCTGCGGACAAAGTGAAGCGGGGTGGCAAGTTGACTGTAGAAATCCCCGTAACCAACGTAGGTGGCCGTGATGGTCTGGAAACAGTACATTGGTTTATTAACGATCCTGTCAGCTCTATCGCTCGTCCCGTCAAGGAACTGAAGTTCTTTGAAAAGCAGTTGATCAAAGCCGGTGAAACCAAAGTATTCCGCTTCGACATTGATGCGGAACGTGATCTGAGCTTTGTAGACAGTGACGGCAAACGTTTCCTGGAACCGGGTGACTACTATATTATAGTAAAAGACCAGAAGCTGAAAATAAGTGTGGAATAGAGTACGCATGATAATAGGTATTATAGCAGGTGTTGTGGCTGTCGTGGCTATTGCGGGAATGATATTTATCAATCAGCCGCGTTTTGGCCGTACACCTCGCGGAGAACGGTTGGAGCGGATTAAGAAATCGCCCCATTACAAGGACGGGCAGTTTCAGAATTTGCATACTACCGTGATGATGACTTCTCAGAAAGGGCGTTTGGGCGCTCTTTGGGGATTCTTGTTCAAGAAAGAGAAGAACTTGCGTCCGGAAAAGGAAATTCCGGTGGTAAGGACAGATCTTAGGAAAATAGGGAAGGATGAAAATGTGCTGGTATGGTTCGGCCATTCTTCCTATCTCATACAGATAGATGGAAAACGTATTCTGGTAGATCCGGTGTTTTGCATGGCTTCTCCGGTTTCGTTCATCAACAAGCCCTTCAAGGGAGCAGATGCCTATAAGCCTGCCGATATGCCGGATATTGATTATCTGGTGATTTCGCACGACCATTGGGACCATTTGGATTATCAGACGGTGATGCAGTTGAAAGACCGTGTGGATAAGGTTATCTGTCCGTTGGGAGTGGGTGAGCACTTTGAATATTGGGGATTTGACAAGGAACGTCTGGTGGAACTGGATTGGTTTGAAGATGCTGTTCCGGATGAAGGCTTCATGTTCCATTGTCTGCCTACCCGCCATTTCTCAGGGCGTTTTCTGAAGTCTAACCAGGCACTTTGGGCGTCTTTCCTCATCGAAACTCCTTCACAGAAAATCTATATGGGTGGAGACGGTGGATATGATACACATTTCGCAGAAATAGGTGAGAAATATCCGGGCATCAATCTGGCTATCCTGGAGAATGGGCAGTACAATGAGGACTGGAAGTATATTCATACCATGCCCCAATACCTGGGACAGGTTGCCAAAGACTTGAAGGCAGAGAAGGTGCTCACCGTTCATCATTCCAAATATGCTCTGGCAAGGCATCCTTGGGACGAACCTCTGAAAAATGCAGTCGGCCTCAAAGAGAAAGATTCGCTGAATGTTTTGATGCCTGTGATAGGGGATGTGGTTCGTCTGGAATAATTATGAATGATGGTTTGGCGCGTAAAGCGCCAAACCATCATTCATTTAAAATTTCTTTCATTGCTTCTTCATACTTCTTTTCATCTCCCAACATTTTCTTCAGTTGCTGTGTCAGCAATTTCAGGTGCAGGCTTTCGTCGGCAATCAGTTTAGTGAGCAGCTTCCGGGCAATGTCTGCCGATTCAGTGCTGGCTGTAATCCGTTCTTTTACCGATTTGTAGAATTTGATGGTGGCCACCTCGGAGTGTGCAGCCAAAGTCAACGCTTCGGTAACTGTTCCGCCTATATTTACATTTTTGCTGTCGTAAGGCTTGGGCAATGTTCCACCCAGCGCCACGATGGCATCCCGCACATGAGCATAATGTTTCATTTCAACTAAAGCGATGCCAAGCATCAATTCACCGATTTCGTCTTCAAAGACAGCTTCCTGCTGAGTGTATTGCAGGATGGCGGTGATTTCCGAATATTCCGCACTTTCTATGGCCGGATAGAACCATTCGGGTTGCACACCGTCGTTGGGTTTCATGTCATCAGGCTCTACCCATTCCACGTCCTGGTTCGAGTACTTTAGCACATCTACTAAGGCATCTGCCATTCTATCTACATAATTGATCATAACAGTTAAGTTTTAGAGTTATGCAGGCGTAACAATCGGCAACAGCGCTTGGTTTAAGGAAATGCTTAAAAAGCACGTCCTTTATATACATTCGATTCGGATAGTGGAACCAAACGACCGTTTAGTGTTAAAGTATTCGAATTGTAGTTGGGGCTGATTCTGGCCGTTGCATTGTTGCCACCATTTGTAAGTGTGATGAATACTTGTGCCGATATACCTACACCTTGTACACTGAAATTGCAGTTCAAGTTTCCCCTCTTGTCGGTAGTTATCTTCAATTCTCTTGTAGTACCGTCCACGGTAATTCCACCAATTCCGTTGGGACCTGCAATGGCACTGTTGGACGCGATTTGAACGGATGCTTGGTTGCCGTTCATCATTACAAAGTTTGTAGTGGGCGATACGTATGCGCTCCGTCCTCTTTTAAAGACCAATTGGTCGGCTTCCAATACAAACTCTCCTTTTTGCAATGCCTGAACTGCTATGGCGTATGCCCGTTCGTTTTCTGCTTTTTCACGTGCCTTCTCGGCTTCACGCTGTGCCTTGCGCTCTGCACGGCGTGTCTCACTCTTGCTTTGTGCATACATCAAGGTCGATGCACTTACCAATACCAATGCGATCAATGTAATGACTCGTTTCATAATTGTTCTTCTTTATTGGTTAATATTCTTTGGTAGATTAACAATTGAAAAGTGAAAAGGATGCAGTGATATTCATAATAAATGTCAGACTTAACACTTCTTAATCCAGGGTGAAGGTTTTTCTTTGTCTATGAATATTAACATCTTATGCATTTCTAACATATAATTGCGCTAATTTGCATGAAAATACTCGGAAAAATGCTCTTTGAGTTGTTTTTTTATTCAGCTTTTATTAATTTAGAAACCAAAATCTAATTGGGGATAGTAAAAAAGTCCTGACCCGCAGGCAAATAATATGAGAATACAATTTGAAATCAAGGAAAACCTATCAGAAATTGTTGATGAGATTCTGAATAGCGAGAAATGGATTGCTGTTGTGAAAGAAGACATCTCAGGTCGAAAACTGGTTGCCATTCGTGACCAGAATTTTGATTCGGAGGCGTCTGTCGAAATTTATGCCCGTGAAATTACTATCAAGACCGCATGGTCCAACTACACCTATCGTCTGTTTGTAATGGGAGATAACATTTGGTGCGAATACAATGGGGCCTATCGTGGATTGCTGGAACAGAAACTGCTGCCTACCATTACTCCCAAAGAAGGTTTGCTCAACTCCGAGGTTTTGGACAGCTCTTTGTACGGACATGAAAAAAGGAAACTGAGAGAGTATGCCGAAGACAATGTGAAGTTGAAGAAATTCCGCCGTGAGAACTTCAATGAGGATCGCAGCGGGATAGCTCCGTTCGATCATCCCAAAAGAGTATATGATGAGTTTATAAAGGAAGATTATGTGACTCCTTCGAAGAAGGAATAGTGTCTCCTTATAGGGTGGGGTGGATGACTTACATGCAATACCCATTCTACGGATATAAAGAGAAAAGTTCTCCGGCATTAAGAGAAAAAGTACAGAAGATAGGAAGAAAAGTTCTTTTCTTTAGTAATAATTCTCTGTTCAAAGCTTGCGAACGGATATTCACAGTGCTTGAATATGTATTCGCGCCTTGCGAACAAGCGTTCGCAAGGCGCGAATCTCAATATACAAATATATAATCTTTATGTGCTTCAGAAGCACATATTTGCAAGTGCGTTGGTTGTTATTGAAAATATGAAGAAGATAAAGACTGCTTTTATTGGTGCAGGGTATAGAGGAAAACAGCTGTTGCGATTGCTACAGAATTTTTCTTTTTTTGAAATAGTGGCAGTGGCAGACCCCGGCATTGAGCCGGCTGATATGCCTGGAATTGTTTGCTATAATAGTGGGGAAGAAGATTATCTGAATATGCTCGACCGGCATAAACCTGAACTGGTGTTTGTTGCTTCTCCTTGGCAATATCATGTCCGGCATGCCATGCAGTGTGTGGAATGGAAGTGTCATGTTGCTTTGGAGATAAAAGGAGGGCTTTATTTAGATGAATATCAACCTTTAATCAATTTGGCAGAGCGAACGAATTGTCGTGTTTATCCTTTGGAGAATACCCTTTTCCGTCGGGAAGTTCTGGCGGTTCATAATATGGTAGATGCGGGTATGCTGGGAGAAATCGTATATATGCGTGGTGGATATCGGCACGATCTTCGTCATCTTCTGCTGGATGATGCCGGGAATATCGGAAATCGGAAAAAGACAGAGAGTGTATGGCGAAGCAAGTTTTATCAGAACGAGAATGGAGACCTTTATCCTACGCACGGTTTTGCTCCCCTTTGCCTGATAGCGGGTATCAACCGAAAAGACAGGATAAAATATTTGACATCATTTGCCTCGAAACCTGCGGGAATGTTACAACGGATTAAAGATTTGGGTGGAAATACGGACATAAAAATTACCATGGGAGACATCATCTCTACTCAAATGGAAACAGAAAATGGAATTTTGATATCCTTAGTTCATGATACTACCTTGCCGCGTCCCCGTAGCCTGGATTTCGAAATTCAGGGAACAAAGGGGATTTGGCAAGGAGACCGGCGTTTAATCTATTTTGAAGGCATCAGTCCTGACGAAGCATGGGAAGCCGATTATGCTTATGTAGAACGTTACGAGCATTCTTACTGGCAGCAGTGGGGAAGGGAAGCTTTAGAGCAAGATACTCATCATCAAGGCATGGATTATATCATGCTCAAGGCTCTGGAAGCGGATCTGAAGGGGGAAGTCCCTTATCCGGCAACCGTCCGTGACCTTGCACTGTGGACTTCCGTCACTCCGTGGTCGAAAGTTTCGATTTCGGAGCGGAGGACTGTTGCTTGTTGCTTTTGCGGTGCGTACGGAAGATGAACTTTATTTCTATTCTTCACGTACTTAATATATTACCTTACTTAGCTTTTTGTACACTTATAAGTGCTTGGCTTACTCTGTCAACGTCTTGCGCGCTTCGCGGTCGGGGTCATAAACTACTTCGCAGCGATCGCTCAGCATCATTGTGGCACCCTTGTCCGGCATGTATTGCGGCCATTCGGGTAGGCTTGCACAATTGGGGTTGCCCGTACGCATGAAACTCAGCAAGGCATCGGCCATCTTCGTGGAAAGGTCGCGCGGACGTTTGCCTCCACCCGTATGGGTAAGCATGATGTCGGTATTCTTCAACCAGAAGCTGATATCCAGGCAATGAAAGGCACGCATGCGCCCGTCGAATAAGGGCGGCTCCCAGCCGAACCATGCCAGGTAAACTGGCGCGTTTTGCTGTGCCTTGGCATTGATGGCTTTAATCACTTTCTCTCGGGAACTCATTATCAAGCCGAGCAATTCAATGGGTTTCTTGTCGGGAAACGCTTTTTCATAAGCCGTCACAATTTTTTCGCCGTTCTTGCCCTTCATTTTATCCACTATTTCCACCAACTGCACCCTGTCCATCTTTTCAAGGGCGGCATTGTCGCGGCTCATGGAGAACTCGCATGTAGTGGTGCTGAATAACATGGGAACATGGGCCGAAGGAGCTTCCGGATCGGTATAAAATGTATCCATCGGGATGTGGAAGCCATCACCCACAGGGCCGAAAGAACCACGCATCATGCCGTTGCCACCCTGCTGCTTGTCATACTTAGCAGCTGCTCGGTTGGCGAGGGCGATGTAGTCGAGCCAAGGCATTTCTTGCAATTTATTTATCTGTGAAGGCTGTAAACCGGCCTCTTTCAGGATGTATTTGCCCAGTTCGGCACTGTAATTGTTATCTATTGCTCCCGTGATGTTTCCGCTCAGGGCAATAGCTTTATGCAATAGACCCTTCGTCTCGGCCATGGCTACCAGCGTGCAGACTTTGGCTCCGCCACCTGACTGGCCCATGATGGTGATGTTGCCCGGATCGCCTCCGAATTGTGCGATGTTGTTGTGTACCCACTTCAGGCCGGCTACAAGATCGAGGATACCGGCATTACCCGACTCGGCAAACTGCTTCTCATTCACCCTCGAAAAGTCGCTGAAGCCGATAGGACCCAGCCGATGGTTTAATGAGACGAATACAATGTCTCCGTAGCGGCTGAGGTTCTCGCCCCGGTAACTGTCCTGCTCAATGCCACTGCCGTTTGTAAAGCCGCCTCCATGCAGCCATACCAGCACAGGACGTTTCTTACGGTCGGTCAAGGCGGGCGTCCAGACATTCAGCATCAGACAGTCTTCGCTGACGTCATAGTAATTCCAATGGTCGGTGAATGTACTGTATGTGTTGCGGTACTTGCCTGTCGTAACCTGCGGGGCTGTATCGCCCCAAAAGACCGCCGGACGGATGCCCTCCCAAGGCTCGGGTTCACGGGGCGGCATGAAGCGATTTTCGCCTACTGTACTTGCTCCATATGGTATGCCACAGAAGGTGTATATACCTCTTAATATATAGCCGCGCACTTTGCCATACTGAGTTTGTGCTACGGCAATGGAGTCTCCTATATATAACTGTTGCCCGTCTTGCGAAACGCTACCCGGTTGTTGCCCTGTCTCTCCGGCAGAGCAAGCGGAGAAGGCATACACGAAAACACCCGCGCAAAGCAGGGAGATGCCTTTCATGATTTTCGATTTAACTGTTTTCATACGCAGTGAACTTTTTTCTATTACAAAGATGAACATTATAAAAAAAGAATCCACACACGGCTATGCAAAGGATAGACCGCGTGCGGATTCTGCATCGTCCATCACAATCTTTTTACTCAACCCTAATAATTGTCCTATAAAGTAACTTCACCTTCCAGGCGGATATCTGCTGAAGAGGTACCGATAAGCAATTTCACCTTACCGGGCTCTACTACGAACTTATCTTGAGCTTCATCCCAATAAGCGAAATCCTCTTTGGGAATATCAAGCACCACTTCCTTTGTATCACCGGCTGCGATAGGCACCTTATTGAATGCTCTCAACTGTTTCATCGGGCGTTCTACCTTCGATTCCGGATAACTGGCATACAATTGCACCACTTCCTCACCGTCGCAGTTGCCCGAATTCTTCACCAATACAGTCACGGTAACCTTATCCTTGCTCTGCTTGACAGACTTGATTTGCTGGTAGTCGAATGTCGTATAGCTCAAGCCATAGCCGAAGGGATAAAGCACATCGCCCTTGTAGTACATGTAAGTACGTCCGTGGCGGATGTCATAATCCATCATGTCGGACAGGTCGGTAATGTCCTTTACCCACGTCTGGGTGGTATGTCCGGAGGGATTGACCTTACCAAACAAGACGTCGGCCAAACCGTTACCTTGTTCCTGGCTGCAATGCGTAATGTGCAAGATAGCAGGCAGATTTTCCTGGCTCCAGTTGATGGTGTATGGGAAACTGCTAACTAGTACCAGGATGGTATTGGGATTGGCCTTATACACCTGCTTCAGCAAGTCTTCATCAGGCAACATCAGCGATTTCCTATCCACAGCCTCTCGTCCGTCACTCGGTACGGGGCAGAAGAACCAGTCCGGACGTGTGCCATACGGGTGGTTACCCACGCATACCACAGCTACATCAGCCTCTTGGGCCGCATTCACGGCTTCATCTATCGCATTGTTGGCAGCATAAATCACTTCTGTCTGTCCACCTTTCACGGCGTTGCGAATACCTTCCAAGATAGTAACCTCATATGCTGGTGTGCCGCTATACCAGTCTTGCACAATCTTATCGGCATAAGGGCCTATCACGGCTATCTTCTTCAGCTTGGAGGCATCAAGGGGCAGCAGATTCTTACTGTTTTTCAGCAGCACCACCGACTTGGCCGTCACTTCGCGTGCCAATTGCTTGGCTTCCTCACGTTCGTAAGGAGGCACTTCGTTGGGGACGGTACCGATGTTCTTATAAGGATCAGCAGAATCCTTTCCGTCCAGTAAGCCCAGCCTCAGGGCTACGTATAGGTTGCCACGAATAGCCTTGTCAATGTCTTCCTCGGTCAGCAGGTTCTTTTCCAAAGCTTCCTCGATATAAGGTTTATAAACATCCAAGAATTGTCCTGTAGTAGCCTTTACCACTGCAGCCGCCCCTTCGGCCATACTGGGATAAGCATGGTGGGCATTGACCAGCAGTTTCAATGCGCCGCCATCTGTGCAGATAATGCCGTTGTTGCCCCATTTGTCGCGGGTAATCTCCTTCAAACAAGGATGCACGCACATGGCCGGACCGTTCCATCCGTTATAGGCAGCCATGAAAGCATGGCTTCCACCTTCAGTGATGCCTTTGTAGAAAGGATAAGCATAATATTCGTAGAATAGGCGCATATCGAAGTTGCTCGATGTGCTGTCTCTGCGGTCTTCATTACTGTTGGCCAGGAAGTGTTTCATCAGGGCAGCAGTGCGCCAATAGCGTGGGTCATCACCTTGTAGGCCTTTGATGTTGGCTACTGTCAGCCTGGCAGTCAGGAAGGCATCTTCACCGTAACTTTCTTCCGTGCGTCCCCAGCGCGGGTCGCGTGCCAAGTCGGCATTCGGAGCACGCATCACCAAGGCTGTACGCTTATCTTCAGGGCGTTGCATGTAGTAGCGCGCTTCAAGGGAAGCCTGCTCGCCCACCTTCTTCACTAAGTCTACATCCCAGGTGGCACCCAGTCCATACGATTGTGGGAAAATAGTCGTAGGCCTATTGGTAGGGATTATTTTCCCATTCTCCCCCTTCTCACGCCCTCCCCAGGCAGCAGGGCCACCCAAAGCCAATCCGTGTAGGCCCTCATGGTGACGACAAGGTAATATGCCCAAACGGGGCACAGCCAGGTCACTGCCGAGTAAAGTAATTTTCTCCTCCAACATAAGCTCTTCCAGTAAGGCGTCGATGCGCTTTTCATCCGATAGCTTCGTGTTCTGAAACTTGTAAGTTTTCTGCGCCCCGACCGACAAGCAAGCCATCATGAGGCACGACACAACAAATAAAGATTTTATTCTCATGGTTATATAAATTTAGTTCGCAAATCTTATATGCAGTAAATTTAGTTCTCTAATTCAAAAAGAATGTGTGGAAAACGGATCTTTTTGATAAGCACATGTTTCTTATCACCAACCCGGATTTTGCTTCAAAACACCGTCAGACAGCAGAATCTGGTTCGTGTTGACCATCATCAAACCAGCCTTGTTTATAAAGTTCTGGGGATTGAACGAGATGGTAGCGGGACCACCGGCTGTCAGCACCTCAACGCCGTCTTGCTTGGCCAATTGGGTAGCTGCATAATCTATGCCTTGGCGCAGCAAATCGTAATAGTTGATGCCCTCGAAAGCAAATTCAAACTGACGTTCGCGCATTATGTTCTCTTTTGTAGCCTGCTTTTCGGTGTATAGCGGAGAAATATTACCGTCTTTATCCTTAAAGGCACGCTCTCGAACCATGTTGAAATACTGTTGTGCCTTGGGACTGCCCAGCTCGGCTGCCATCAACAACACGTCGGCATAGCGAACTCGAACGAAATCCTGGTGGTTTGAAATCATCAAGTTACCCGTACCGTTTTCCATACCGGCATGCGTACCATTGGCAAAGGCCAGCGGAGCATACTTCTTGATGTAGTAACCGGTGTATTCCTGCGATTGGACAATACAAGTTTGAACCAGCTGATTTTCTTCCAATCCCTCACCTTTTATATCAATTACAGAAGCTGTACGCCTGGTATCGCCATTCTCATATTCTTCAACGAATTCTGGATTCACCGTAGCATACCCCCAACCTTGTGCATAAGGAGCCACGCCTGTTGAGGTACGCAAGGCAATATTCACTTGCCAACGATTACCGTCCGAACCGGCCCAGTTGACACTGGCTGTACATTTTACGGTCAATACTGTCTCGCTGTTACCATCACCGGCATAATCGCCATATAAGGTAGTCACATCGCCTACTTCTGCTTTCTGGGCACAGGCTGCAGGCCACAAACGCCGGTACTCAGGTACTAAGGCGTATTCTCCCGAAGAAATAATGTCTTCTACGGCGGACAATGCATCGGCTTTGCTCACGCCCTCAGGCTCCTGACCATAATAACCGGTGTAGTACAAATAAGCGCGTGCCAAGATGGCTTCACAGGCATACTTGGTAATCTTGCCGTCGTTTGTCTCCGATTCAGCTTTGGGATAAGCGTTTGCCGGGATATTTTCGATGGCAAACTTCAGGTCATCGAAAATCAGCTTATACACGTCAGCGGGGTCTGCTTGCGGTATATTCTCATCAGTAGGTTCGGTAAGCAAAGGAATGTTGCCGAACTGACGCACCACATCGAAATATAAGAAAGCACGAATGGCACGGCACTCGGCCATATACTGAGTATGCATGCTGCCCGTTTCGTTCCACTGAATGCCATTTTCGCGCGTGATCAATTCGTTGCAACGGTAAATGCCCGCATAATAACCAGACCAGTTGGAACCTGTGGAAGAAGGCATTTCAGAGAGGTCAAAACGGTCGGTCACACGCATGCCGTTACCATCGGAAGCACCCGAACCACCGAAACATTCATATCCCATTACTTCAGCGCTAACTAAGATATTGACAGCGCTACCACACGTTGCACGTCTATAACCATCGTAGCAACCCAACAAGGCACGATAGGCGTCTTGCTCTGTCTTATAAAAATTTCCTGTCGTAGATTCGGTCTTTGATTCCACATCCAAGAAGCCCTTAGTGCAAGAAGTCATTCCTAAACTCAGGCATAAAATGCCTGTTGCAATTATGTTAGACCTAATATTTTTCATATTCATACGTATTTTTATAAATTAGAATTTAAGATTTACACCTACAAGAACAGTACGGGGACGCGGATAGTAACCGTAATCTAGGCCCGATACCCAAGAATTGTTGGAAGAACCGAAGCCGATTTCTGGATCCATACCGTCATACCCGGTAATGGTGAATAGATTTTGTACCTGGAAGTACAAGCGGGCCTGGCTGACTGCTTTACTTTTGAACAATTTTGCGAAGTCATAACCCAACGTAAGGGTACTCAAACGCAGGTAGTCACCATTTTGTATAAACAAGTCAGAGAACTGATAGTTGATGTTGTTGTCCGTAACACGCGGAATCCGGTTGCTGGTACCTTCACCGTGCCACCGGTCGAGGATAGCCGTTGTGTAGTTCGGCGTAGGACGGGTATGGTTACGGTAAGACTGTACAATCTGCTGTCCAAAGGCGCCGTTTGCCACGATGGAGAAATCGAAGCCTTTGTAATTGAAGCCTAAGTTCAAACCCAATGTGAAATCAGGAATGCCGTTGCCCAAGTTCACCTTATCGTTGTCGTTGATTCGTCCGTCATGGTCTTGGTCCACAAAGCGCACATCGCCCGGCTGTACATTCGACTGCAGGATGCCGTTGCCTGCAGCACGCCAGTCTTCTATTTCCTGCGTGTTCTGGAAAATGCCGGCAGTTTCATAGCCCCAGAAGTAACCGATAGGCTGGCCGTTTTCTGCACGGTAGAATTCGGTAGCATTATTGTACAATTCATCGCCTGCGCCATGGATGATGCCGTCGCTGGTAGGAATATGACCTACCTTATTCTTGTTGTAGGAACCGTTCAGCGTGACGTTATAATTAAAGTCTTTACCTACAGTGTCGTTCCAAGTTAAAGCCAATTCCATACCGGTATTCTTTACGTCGCCACCGTTGATGTAAGGAGCGCCCGTACCGGCTGTATTCAAAATAGGAGCTGTGAGCAACCAATCCTTTGTTTTCTTCACATAGAAATCGAAGTTCATGCCGAAACGACTGTCGAAGAGGCGGGCATCGAAGCCGATATTGGTCTGCTCGGAAGTTTCCCACGTCAACTTTTCATTAGCCAAACGGCTGGGATAAGCGCCCCAGTTGTTACCCAATGCTGCAGCCTCGGTAGACGAATTTTGATGGGAGTTACCGAAATAGTAATATATATATTGTGACGTGATAGGTGCCAGGTATTGGTAGTTATTGATGTTCTGGTTACCTACCTGTCCCCAACTGACACGCAGTTTGAAGTAGTCGAGCCAGCTGCGGGTACTTTCCATGAACTTCTCGTTGGTCATGATCCAGCCTGCGGAGATGGAAGGGAAATAACCGTAACGGTGTCCACGGGCAAACTTGGAGGAACCGTCGGCACGTATCGTAGCATTCAGCATGTAGGTTTCTTTCCAGTTCCAACCAAAGCGGGCGAAGTAAGAAACCGTGCGGGTTTCATCCAGCGGATAACCGCTGACACCCAAACCACTGGCAGTAGAAGCAGCTGTGCCATTAGTGACGTAAGCATGTTCCCAATCATCAAATCCTTCTTTCAAGGAAGAATTGCTGCCACTTAAGTAAGTGCCGTTGTATTGGTAGGACTCCATACCGATCAAGGCATTGAAGGCATGGTCGTTTACTTTCCAGTCATAAGTAGCCGTATTGGTCCACGTGAGTTCCAATACATGTTGCATGTTTTGGGTAACATTGGTATTTGTGTTACGGCTTGTCGAACCGAATTGGTATATCGGGTTGAAGTTACGGTATTCGTTGGTGCTGTAGTTAGCACCGAATACGGTACGAATCTTCAGGTTCTTGACAGGCTGTAATTCAGCATAAGCGTTGCCGGAGAAGAAGACGTTCTTGTTTTGGTTATGGCGCATCATCATCGAACCGTAGGGGTTACCGTCTTCTTGATTCCAATCGGAATTGGAGGTATCGTTGTAGGGCATGTCGTAAATGTTGTTGTTGCTGTAAATGGGAACAAACGGAGCAATTTCGTAAGTGCCACGTAACGAGTTGTCGTACTGGCCGCCTACGCCAATGCCAGTCTTATCACGGTAAACGAAGCTGACTTGTTCACCCACTTTCAGCAGGTCTTTGAATAACTTGTGCTCGGAGTTGATACGGAAGTTATAACGGGAGAAGTTAGATACGTCCTTACCACCGACAATTCCTTCCTGCGACATGTAACCCAACGAAATGGCATATTGGGAAGTAGTCGAACCACCCGTAATGCCAAGGGTATAACTCTGCATTTGGGTATTGTTTTCAAACATTTTGTCCAGCCAATCTATATCATAGAGATTGCCGTTCGCATCATAAATGGACTTATAGCTACTCCAGTCATATCCGGAACCGGTAGAGTTGCGGTGCGATTCGTCCATAATCATCATGTACTGCTCGGTATTCAACAAGTCCACCTTTTTTGCCACGTTCTGCACACCGAAATAACCGTCGAATGAGACCACGGCTTTACCTTCCTTACCGTTCTTGGTGGTCACCAATACTACACCGTTGGCAGCCTGCGCACCGTAGATGGCAGCGGAAGCGGCATCCTTCAAGATGTCGATGCTCTCGATGTCGGCGGGGTTCAGGTTGGAGATGTCACCGCGCACACCATCAATCAGATATAACGGTTCGGCATTGCCTACAGTACCCAAACCACGGATGCTCACCTTGAGGCTTTCACCCGGCTGACCGGAAATAGAAGTGATGTTTACACCCGGTGTCTGTCCCTGCATGGCCTGCAAGGGATTGGTGGTGTTTAGCTCGGCGATTTTATCACCTTTCACTTGGACAGTGGCACCCGTCACCAACTTTTTCTTTTGGACGCCGTAGCCTACAACTACGACTTCGTCCAACATTTCATTGTCTTCCATCAGTACCACGTTGATGATAGAAGATGCGCCTACCTTGATGGTCTGCGACTTAAAGCCAATGTAAGAGAAAACCAGCATTTGCCCTTCACTGGCCTGCACAGAATATCGGCCATCAAGGTCGGTGATGCTACCGGTAGAGTTTTCCTGTACTTGGACACTTACCCCAATCAAGGGAGAACTGTCCGTACCCGATGTTACTACTCCCGTAATCGTCTTCGATTGTAAGGGAGATGCTTGTACCGGAACTGCATACATGCAAGCAAGTGCCAGTACGAATGACAAGACTACGTTGCAAAAACGTAAAACTACACTTTTTTTCATACGTGTTTCTCACATTTTAATTATAAGGAATAATAAGGATAATGTACTATTTCAAAGATTCGCGTGCTTCCTTGTCGGGGTTGTAAACCACCTCACAGACATCGTTGAGCATCATTGTGGCACCTTTCTCAGCCGTGTACTGCGGCCACTCGGGCAGGTTTGCACAACTGGGGGTACCGGTGCGCATGAAATTCAACAAAGCATCAGTCATTTTTGTGGAAAGGTCACGCGGACGCTTGCCACCGCCTGTATGAGTAAGCATCAAGTCGGTATTCTTCAGCCAGAAGCAGATGTCCAGGCAATGGAAGGCGTGCATGCGGCCGTCGAACAAAGGAGGATTCCAACCGAACCACGCCAGGTAGACCGGAGCCTTTTGCGTCAGTTTCTGGTTGGCCGTAGCAATGACATTTTCACGCGAACTCAATATCAAGCCAAGTAATTCGATAGGTTTTTTGTCTGGAAAGGCTTTGGCATAAGCGTCGACTATCTTGTCACCGTTCCCACCTTTCATTTGGTTTATCATTTCGACTAATTGCTTTCTGTCAATCTGCTCCAAAGCGGCATTGTCGCGGCTCAGGGAGAATTCGCAATTGGTAGTGCAGAAAATCATCGGGATATTGGTCGAAGGGGCTGAGGGATTGGTAAAGAATCCACCCATAGGAATATGCGTACCGTCGGCGATAGGACCGAATCCGCCACGGCGACCGGTAATGCCAGCTTGTTTGTTATACTTGGCCACGGCACGGTTTGCTAACTCGATATAGTCGAGCCATGGCATCTGCTGTAGTTTACTTGCCTCGGAAGGCTTCAAGCCAGCTTCCTGCAAGATTACCTTGCCCACGGCTGTACTGTAATTCTTGTCGATGGCATCGGTAGAGTTTCCGCTCAAGGCTACGGCCTTGTGGATAAGCCCTTGCGTTTCGGGCATGGCCACTAGCGTGCACACTTTGGAGCCGCCGCCCGATTGGCCAATGATGGTGATATTGTCGGGATTTCCGCCAAACTGCCCGATGTTGTTGTGTACCCACTTCAAGCCGGCCACCAGGTCGAGAATGCCCACATTGCCCGATGCCTCGAATCCCTTACCGGCCACCGAAAGATCGGAGAACCCGATAGGCCCCAAACGATGATTGATGGACACGAACACGATGTCGCCATAACGACTGATATTTTCGCCATTATAACCGTCCTGCTCAATGCCATTACCGTTGGTAAAGCCGCCGCCATGCAACCATACCAGCACAGGGCGCTTCTTGCCATCGGCCAGCCCGGGCGTCCAAACGTTCAGCATGAGGCAATCTTCGCTTACATCATAATAATTCCAATGGTCGACAAACGTGCTGTAACTGTTACGGTATTTCCCCTTGGTCTTTTGCGGTGCTGTGTCACCCCAGAATACCGCCGGACGAATACCTTCCCACGGTTCGGGTTCGCGAGGAGGCATGAAGCGGTTCTCGCCCGCCGTACTTGCCCCATAAGGCACTCCGCAGAAGTTGTAGATCCCCCTTAATATAAAGCCTTTCACTTTGCCGTATTGGGTCTGAGCTACGGCAATGTCGTCACCAATGAACAATTGCTGTTCATCATTGTTTTCTTCTGTACTCTGCTTGGTCTGGTTAGAGCAAGCCAAAATGCTGCACAGTAAGACGCTCCCCACACATAGCAAGGAAGCCGTCTTCAATTTCATGATACCTGATTTACTTATTCGCATAACATTTGGTCTTTTGTTGACACAAATGTGGGAAAAACTGTTCTTATCAAGTTATCAAAATCTTTAATCGACTTATCAAAATCTACTTAAAGTTGTCTAAAACGTATGATTTCAATATTGAGACAAGCCTCTACCTGCATATTTTTGATAAGTAAACGAGAGCAGGACAGGTTAGGGACATTTATTGCACCTACTAATCACCCATTACTAACCGTTAATCTCTAAAATTGAAATTCCGTTTATCACTCATGTTTCTTTTGCAAAAAGTAAGGATATATTTTGATTATCACTCATTTTATATAATTTTGTGCAGAAAAAAGGATATTGATGTTTCATATGAACCTTAAACGACACACTACTTGCATGGAAAAACTCAAACTGCAATGGAAAGGCATCTATGCCTTGCTGCTGATGTTGTGGTCCGTACCCCTCCCAGCCCAGTTTCCGCTGATGGAACAAATATCGAGCAACTTCATCACTTCGTTTGCTGAAGATCCCAAAGGATACATTTGGATAGGGACTAACCACGGGCTGAACCGTTTCAGCGGCTCGAACTACACTGTATATTATGCGCAAGAGGACTCCACGGCGCTCAATAGTGACTATGTGAGTAACTTGATGTTTGACACTGACAACCGCTTGTGGATGTCGAACGAATGCGGATTGTGTGTGTGGGAAGATGGCATATTCAGACATCCGCAACAGGTAGGCTTCAACCCCATAGGGCGCGTGCTGGACCTGGATAACGAGTGGCTTATTATTACTGACCGCAAGGGTGTGGCCAAGGTAAACAAGCAGACGTTGAAAGAGGAGAAATATTATCTACAACCGGGTATGAGCATAGTCGGTGCCATTACCGTTTCCAGTCAAAAGCAAGTGTGGACGGCCAGCGCCAGGCACCATGCCACAGACATTTATATATTGGACAAAGACTTGAACTTGTTGCGGATGCTGAATGGCCCTAAGGATGCCTACATAGAGGGCATTGTGGAAGACGCCAGTCTCCACATGTGGGTAACCACAAGCAAAGGACTATTGTGTTACGACGCGAGGACGTGGGAGGAACTGCTTTTGCCTACCGACTTTATGGAGGTTACACAGAACAAAAAAATACACTTCGTGCTCCCTTATCGGCAAAACTTCCTGCTGATAGGTATTTCGGGCGATGGAATGTACCGCTATGATGTGGTGCGACGGGTACTGACACGTATCCATGCACAGCAACAGTTGAAGGGGGACAGATATGTCTGTTTCATTGATGCAAACAACGGGATATGGCTGTCTGACCAAGAGAACGACTTTCACTATTATCCCGAAAGGGCAGCCTTTAACAATTTGTCGTCCATTTTCGAACGCTTGGAAGACCCCTTCGTGAAAAATCTTTTGTTCGACCATGAGGGCTATTTGTGGATGCGCTCCTCTCACGATATTGCCAGTTATGATATGGGTGGTGATAAGATAGCTTTCCATTTGGCGGATGGTAGCCTTTATGGGCATATTTTTATTGACTCGAAGAATAGGTTGTGGGTCATCCGGAACCGTTCGGAGCTATGGAAGTATGCTATTCGGGAGGGAAAAATCGTGCGGGAGGAGAACCATTATACCTTCCCAGCTAATGTGTTTTCCATCAGTGAAGACAAGGAAGAACGTATTTGGGTTACGCTGGCCGATAGATTTGCCACGCTGGCGACCGACGGAGAGTTCACTTACCAGTATGCGCCGGGCAGCATTTCGTTTTCGCAGCTGCAGACATTGCGTCCATCGGGCACAATGATTCTCTACACGGTGGCCAACGGTATCTACAAGTTTGGCGAAGACCAGCAGTTCATTCCGTTGGACTCACTCTATTTGCCCAACCCGAATTCACTTATTATCGATAGGAGCAATACGTACTGGATAGGGACTTACAACACCGGACTGATGCATTACGACCCACGTACACAATATTTGGAACGGTTTGACATGTCGTCGGGACTGATAGACAACAGTCTGAAGGCAGTGATCGAAGACAAGGAAGGGAACATCTGGTTTAGTTCGTCTACGCATATAGGAAAGTATGATGTGCAGGAAAAAACATTTTCCTATTTATATGACAACCACTTCTGCAAAGGGAAACTGTATGCGCTGAATTGTGCGGCAGTGGCGCCTGACGGTACTTTGTTTTTCGGAGGTTCGGGCGGCATCACGGCCATTTATCCGGATGTGCCCATTGAGAAGAAACCGGATATCCCGCTGAATCTGGACATGGTATTGGTGAATGGGAGTATACATAATAAGAGCGAGGAAAAACTGTCGTTGTCTTATCGGGAGAATACAGTTACGTTCTACTATTCGGCATTAAAGTTAGAGGCGGGTTCCCTGCTGAACTATGCCTATATGTTAGAGGGCTTCGACAAGAACTGGATTGACGCTGGCTCTAACAAGCGGGTGGTCTATTCCAACCTGCCAGCCGGGAAATATACGTTCAAGGTGAAAGCTCGCATACTGAGTGGAGAATGGTGCAAGAACGAACTGGCCAAGAAGGTGGTTGTCCACCCTGCACCGTGGGCCGCGCCTTTGGTCATTGTGTTGTACTGGCTGATCGGCATCGGGCTGGCGCTGCTGGTCATCCGACTGATTATACGTTGGCGGACACAAGAGGAGAGGCTAGCATTGGCCAAGTACCAAAAGGAGATAAATCAGGCACACATAGACTTTGTGACCAACATTTCGCACGAAGTACGCACACCGCTGGCCATGGTATATGCCCCGTTGAAAGAACTGGCGAAAGAAAGTAATCTGAATGAGCATGAGCGTGGCTTGATGGACATCATGTTGCGCAATACCGACCGCTTGTTGCGGCTTGTGAAGCAGTTGCTGGACTCCAAGGAGGGGGAGAAGGACGAGAAGCAACTTCGGGTTGCCATGACAGACTTGGTAGCTTTCGTACAGGCACAGATAGCCAACTTCCGGTTTATTGCCTACGAAAAAGGGCTGACGATAAACATGCACGATGAACAGAAGCAGGATATGGTGGTTTGTTTTGATGCAGAGAAGGTGGAAAAGATATTTTACAACTTGCTCAGTAACGCCATTAAATACACGCCTGAAGGGGGAAGTATCGACGTTATCGTGGAAAGCGACGGAAAAAACGCACGAATACGCGTGGCCGATACGGGACAAGGTATTCTGCCTGAAAAACAGAAACAACTATTTGGTCGCTTTGAACGGTTGGGGGCCGATAAGAAATATCCCAATGTGAATGGCAAGGGTATCGGTCTGAACTATGCGCAATATTTGGCACATCTGCATAAGGGAAATATAGACTACACGCCCAACCATCCTCAGGGGGCTTGCTTCACCCTTAGTATCCCGCAGTCGCTGACGGCATATAGTCCCGAGGAACGGGCACAAAACAATGAGTACAAGATGCCCATACCGGCAGGTGAGATAAATGCCGTAGAAAAAGTCGCTCCTAAGGAGAACACGTTGCTCATTGTAGAAGACGACCAGGAGGTGCGCGAATACCTGCGGGCGCTGTTGTCGTCGGATTATAATATCATTGCCGTGGAAAATGGAGAGGAAGCTATAGATAGATTGGGAATGAATCTGCCTGAACTGATTGTGAGTGATGTGGTCATGCCTCGGAAAGATGGCTACGAGTTGTGCAAGACTATCAAAGCAAGTGCCGACTGGGGACACATCTCCGTTATCCTGCTGACGGCAAAGAATGATACGGACAGCAGCATCAAAGGGTTGGATTGCGGTGCTGATGCCTATGTGGGCAAGCCTTTCGACCCCTTCTATTTGAAAGCCGTCATAAGCAACCTGCTGGAAAACCGTAGGCGGATGCAACGGATTGTGCAGAACTTTACCTCGGAAAGTCTGTCGAAGGGAAAGGCACGTGAAGTTATGCTCAATGAACAGGACCGCCAGTTCTTGGAGAACTTGCACGCGCTGTTGGACAAGCACTTGGACGACGAGGCATTCGGCATTATTTCGCTGGCAAAGGAAATGCTGATGAGCTATAGTAGCTTATATGCACGTGTCAAGTCGCTGACGGGGCAGACGCCGCAGAACTTCCTCATTACTTATCGCATGAATACGGCCATGCAACTGCTGCAGACGGGCAAATACACCGTGAGCGAAGTGTGCTACAAGGTGGGGGCATCTTCGCTGGCCAACTTCTCGCGCAGTTTCAAGCGGCAGTTCGGTGTTCCGCCTAGCGAAGTATAATTCTTGTCAGCCTATGGATTCCCAGAAAGCTACTTTTGATTTCATCTACCGGTATCCTGATGACGACGTGCCACTCCTTCAATTGGGTGCTACCTCTGGCTGGTAACATCCGCGAGCTGATGACCACTGTCCGCAGCGTCCTGCTGCGGACGATAGCCGTTCATGCACGCAGCTTCAGACCATGCAGATATACTACCTATGAAGAATGCCTGGCTTGCCAACACCGTTTTATGTCCGACTGGAAGCCGGACAAGTCCTTTGCCGAAACTCTGCCGCCATACATCCAGATGTGGAAGCGTACATAGGTCGTGTTATGGAAAAGAAATGATAGGACTATGGGTGACTTAGGCGGTTTGTCTCTAAGATTTATACAAAGATACGAAATACGTATGATTTGAACGCTTGTTAAAATGTTTTTGAGAGGTGTTTAAAGAAGGGCAGAAAATAAATAAAATCTCGCAATTCGTTTTGTGTTAATGACTTTAAAAAGCTCACAAAATGATTTGAGAAAGCATCACAGAACGTTTTGCGGTTTTTAAATGTGTCAATTCGTGGGAGCAAAAACAGCTTTCAAAAAGTCCCACGAATAAGCCACGTGAGAACTGCCTAAAAACGCTATTTTTTGCCGAAGTAGAGAAAAAGAAAAAGCTCTGAAATCCTTGAATTTCAGAGCTTTGCTTTAATTTGCTATTTGCTTTCGCGGTGCGTACGGGACTCGAACCCGTGACCCCATGCGTGACAGGCATGTATTCTAACCAACTGAACTAACGCACCATTATTTCATTCTTTAATTGCTATCTCTCTCGATTGCGGTTGCAAAGGTAGGCATTTCTTTGATATCTGCAATAGCTGTGATAAAGTTTTTTTTGAGCGTTTTGGGCTGCATCGGCTTTATATCCTCATATTGAGAAGTTTGTGGAAATGAAAAAATATGGAGTTTAACAACTATTTAGAAATAGACTTATGTACTATTTTATCACTGATTTGAGCTCTTTGTCTGGAGAAAACGAAACTTTTTGAGGCTTCTTTTAAACTTACTGCTCGAAAACTTCGTTGTTTTGCAATAAATCGTTATTTTTGCGGACTCAAAATGAGAATGTTGTTATTTGAAAACGATAAATAAAGAGATTTTAGGATGATGAAAACAGCCAAACTGTTGCTTCACTGCCCCGACAAACCGGGCATCCTGGCAGAAGTGACAGACTTTATAACGGTGAACAAAGGTAATATTATCTACCTGGATCAATACGTAGACCATGTGGAGAATATCTTTTTCATGCGTATTGAGTGGGAACTGAAAGACTTTCTGGTACCCCAAGAGAAAATAGAAGATTATTTTGCAACTTTATATGCGCAAAAGTACGAAATGAGCTTCCGCCTTTACTTTTCCGACACCAAGCCGCGCATGGCCATCTTTGTTTCGAAGATGTCGCATTGCCTCTTCGATCTGCTGGCACGCTATACGGCCGGAGAGTGGAATGTGGAGATACCTCTTATAATAAGCAATCATCCCGACCTGCAACATGTGGCAGAACGTTTCGGCATTCCTTTCCACCTTTTCCCTATCACGAAAGAAACAAAGGAGGAACAGGAAAAGAAGGAAATGGAACTGCTGGCAAAGCACAAGATTACTTTCATTGTCCTGGCACGTTACATGCAGGTCATTTCCGAGCGGATGATTAATGCTTACCCCAACCGGATTATCAACATTCATCATTCTTTCCTTCCTGCATTTGTGGGTGCAAAACCCTATCATGCAGCTTTTGAACGTGGTGTGAAGATTATCGGTGCTACCAGCCATTATGTGACTACGGAATTGGATGCCGGTCCTATCATTGAGCAGGATGTAGTGCGTATTACGCATAAGGATACCGTGCAGGACCTGGTGAACAAAGGGAAAGACCTGGAGAAAATTGTCCTTTCCCGTGCCGTTCAGAAGCATATTGAACGCAAGGTGTTGGCATATAAAAATAAAACTGTGATATTTAACTAAAAGGCTATGAAAGTTGCGGTCATCAAATATAATGCAGGCAATATCCGTTCGGTGGATTATGCGTTGAAGCGCTTGGGCGTGGAGGCGGTGATTACGGCGGACGAGGCAGTACTTCGTGCTGCGGATAAAGTTATCTTTCCCGGTGTGGGAGAGGCGGGAACAACAATGAACTTCCTGCGTGCCAATGGTATGGACAAGCTGATAAAGGAGTTGCGCCAGCCGATATTAGGCATTTGTCTGGGCATGCAGTTGATGTGCCGTTATTCGGAGGAAGGAGATGCAGATTGCCTCGGTATTTTTGATGCAGACGTAAAGCGCTTTATTTCTCAAAAACATGAAGACAAGGTGCCTCACATGGGTTGGAACACCATTGCACAAACTAATAGTGATCTTTTCCGAGGTTTTACGAAAGACGAGTTTGTGTATTTTGTACATAGCTATTATGTCCCGTTGAATGATTGTACCGCAGCTGTGACGGATTATATTTTCCCGTTCAGTGCCGCCTTGCATAAAGATAATTATTACGCTACCCAGTTTCACCCCGAAAAGAGTGGGAGTGTGGGCGAGCGTATCTTACAGAACTTTTTGACATTATGATAGAACTGATCCCCGCTATTGACATCATCGACGGAAAGTGCGTACGCCTTTCCCAGGGTGATTATAACAGTAAGAAGGTGTACAATGAGAACCCTGTAGAGGTTGCCAAAGAATTGGAAGATCATGGCATCCGCCGCCTTCATGTGGTCGACCTCGACGGTGCTGCTTCGCATCATGTGGTGAATTACCGTACATTGGAGCAGATCGTTGCGCATACTTCTCTGACTGTTGATTTCGGTGGCGGAGTGAAGAGCGATGAAGACTTGGTGATAGCCTTTGAAAGCGGTGCGCAGATGGTGACCGGTGGCAGTATTGCCGTGAAGAATCCGGAACTGTTCCATCATTGGCTTCGGACGTATGGTTCGGAGAAAATCATTCTTGGGGCCGATGTGAAAGACCGAAAGATTGCTGTCAATGGCTGGAAAGACGAGAGTGCCTGCGAATTGTTCCCATTCTTGAAAGATTATGTAGAGAAAGGCATCCGTAAGGTTATCTGTACTGATATCAGTTGCGACGGTATGCTGCAAGGACCGTCAATCGAACTGTATAAAGAGGTCTTGGAGCAGCATCCCGACCTTTATCTGATAGCCAGTGGAGGTGTGAGTGGTGCCGACGATATCTACCGGCTGGAAGAAGCCGGCGTGCCTGCCGTTATTTTTGGTAAGGCGTTGTACGAAGGCCGTATAACCTTCAAGGAATTAGAAAACTTTTTAGAGTGATAACTCATAACCCATAACTGAATAAAGTGTTAGCGAAAAGAATCATTCCCTGTCTCGACATCAAAGACGGGCAGACCGTAAAAGGAACCAATTTCGTGAACCTGCGCCAGGCAGGCGACCCCGTTGAGTTGGCACGTGCTTATAGCGAGCAGGGAGCCGATGAACTGGTATTCCTTGATATCACCGCCAGTTTTGAAGGCCGTAAGACTTTCACCGAACTGGTGAAGCGCATTGCCGCGAATATCAGCATCCCGTTTACTGTTGGTGGAGGCATCAATGAGCTGAGCGATGTGGACAGACTGTTGAATGCCGGTGCCGATAAAATTTCCATCAACTCTTCTGCAATTCGTCGTCCGGAGTTGATAGACGAGATTGCAAAGAACTTCGGTTCTCAGGTCTGTGTATTGGCGGTCGATGCCAGGCAGACGGAAAAAGGGTGGTGGTGCTATCTGAACGGTGGTCGGGTGGAAACTGATAAAGAACTGTTTGCATGGACTAAAGAGGCCCAGGAACGTGGTGCGGGCGAAGTATTGTTTACCAGCATGAACCATGACGGTGTGAAGACCGGTTATGCCAACGAGGCCCTTGCCACCCTTGCCGACAGGCTTTCCATTCCTGTCATCGCATCGGGTGGAGCCGGTGCCAAAGAGCACTTTCGCGATGTGTTTCTGCAAGGAAAAGCAGATGCTGCCTTGGCAGCCAGTGTTTTTCATTTCGGAGAAATCAAAATTCCCGAATTAAAATCGTATCTTTGCACCCAGGGAATAGAGATGAGAAGATAATAGATTACTCATAACTTATAACTTAAAGAAATGGCTTTGGACTTTGACAAGATGAACGGACTCGTTCCGGCAATTATACAAGATGCAGACACAGCTAAAGTGCTGATGCTGGGCTTTATGAACAAGGAGGCCTATGACAAGACGGTAGAAACCGGAAAGGTAACTTTCTTCAGCCGTACCAAGAACCGTCTTTGGACGAAAGGGGAGGAGAGTGGTAACTTTTTGAACGTAGTCTCCATGAAGGAAGATTGCGACCAGGATACCCTGCTTATTCAGGTACATCCCGTAGGTCCCGTTTGTCACACCGGTGCGGATACTTGCTGGGGCGAGAAGAACGAGCAGCCTGTCATGTTCCTGAAACTTCTTCAGGACTTCATTTGCAAACGCTATGAAGAAATGCCGGAAGGTTCATATACTACCAGTCTGTTTCAATCCGGTGTCAACAAAATGGCACAGAAAGTAGGTGAGGAAGCAGTGGAAACTGTTATCGAAGCTTGTAACGGTACAGACGAACGTCTGATTTATGAGGGTGCCGATATGTTGTATCACCTCATTGTGCTGCTCACTTCCAAGGGATATCGCATTGAAGATCTTGCCCGTGAATTGGAAGAGCGTCACAGTGCAAACTGGAAGAAGCATTAAGCAATTAGATATTAAGAAATAAAGGTGGCGGATGGGCGAAGCGCTGATACGATACAAGGACGTAGAAATACACCAACAGGAGTTGTGCGTACTGAACGATGTGAATCTGGAACTTCACAAAGGAGAGTTCGTGTACCTGATTGGTAAGGTTGGCTCCGGTAAGACGAGCCTGCTCAAGACTTTCTACGGCGAACTGGATGTTGCATCGGGCGAGGCTGAAGTATTGGGCTTTGATATGCTCCATATCAAGCGCAAGCATATTCCGCAGTTGCGCCGTAAACTGGGCATTGTGTTTCAGGACTTCCAGTTGCTCACTGACCGTACGGTGTACGACAACTTGCAATTTGTTCTCCGTGCCACAGGCTGGAAGAACAAGGGCGAGATTAAAGACCGGATTGAGGAGGTGCTGAACCTGGTGGGTATGAACAACAAAGGCTATAAGTTGCCCAACGAACTGTCGGGTGGCGAGCAGCAGCGTATTGTCATAGCCCGTGCCGTGCTCAACTCTCCCGAGATCATCCTTGCCGACGAGCCGACGGGAAATCTCGACTCGGAGACAGGCCGCGCCATTACCGAACTTTTGCACAACATCAGCGAAGCCGGTTCCCTGGTAGTGATGACCACGCACAACCTGCAGTTATTGCGCGAGTTCCCCGGCAAAGTCTATCGTTGTACCGATCATTTGATGACCGATGTTACGGCAGAATATGTAGAAGAATTGAAAATTGAAAAATAATAGCTTACGACTTATAGCTCGTAGCTTGTAACTATAAACTAATTAATACAGGAACGAAAATGAAAGTTTTAAAGTTTGGAGGTACTTCAGTAGGTTCGGCTCAACGAATTAAGGAAGTAGCCAAATTGATTACCGATGGTGAACGTAAGATTGTGGTTCTCTCTGCCATGTCGGGTACCACAAACACATTGGTTGAGATTTCGGACTATCTGTACAAGAAGAATCCGGAAGGTGCCAACGAGATTATCAATAGATTGGAGAGTAAATACCGCCAGCATATTGATGAGCTCTATGCTACTCCGGAGTATAAACAGAAAGGTCTGGAGCTTATCAAATCTCATTTTGACTATATCCGTTCTTATACCAAAGATCTCTTCACCTTGTTTGAGGAGAAGGTGGTGCTGGCTCAGGGCGAATTGATATCTACCGCCATGATGAACTATTACTTGCAGGAATGCGGTGTGAAGTCAGTTTTACTTCCGGCTTTAGAATACATGCGTACAGACAAGAATGCCGAGCCCGATCCTGTATACATCAAAGAAAAACTTCAGGTTCAGTTGGAGTTGCATCCCGATGCCGAAATCTATATCACCCAGGGCTACATCTGCCGCAATGCTTACGGCGAGATTGATAACCTGCAACGTGGCGGCAGCGACTACACCGCTTCATTGATCGGTGCAGCCATCAACGCTTCCGAAATTCAGATATGGACCGATATCGACGGTATGCACAATAATGACCCGCGTATTGTGGACAAAACTTCTCCCGTGCGTCATCTTCACTTCGAAGAGGCTGCCGAGTTGGCTTACTTCGGTGCCAAGATTCTGCACCCCACTTGCATCCAGCCGGCCAAGTATGCCAACATTCCGGTGCGTCTGCTCAATACAATGGACCCCACTGCTCCGGGCACATTGATTTCTAATGATACGGAGAAGGGAAAGATCAAGGCAGTGGCTGCCAAAGATAATATCACGGCTATCAAGATTAAGTCCAGCCGTATGTTGCTTGCACACGGTTTCTTGCGTAAGGTATTCGAGATATTCGAGAGTTACCAGACTTCTATCGACATGATTTGTACTTCCGAGGTTGGTGTATCGGTTTCTATTGATAACACCAAGCATCTGAACGAAATTCTGGATGACCTGAAGAAGTATGGTACGGTGACGGTAGACAAGGATATGTGTATTATCTGCGTGGTGGGCGACCTGGAGTGGGAAAACGTAGGTTTCGAAGCCAAAGCACTGGATGCCATGCGCGATATTCCGGTTCGTATGATTTCCTTCGGCGGTAGTAACTATAACATTTCTTTCCTCATTCGTGAGTGCGACAAGAAGGTGGCGTTACAATCGCTCAGCGATGCACTGTTTAATGAGCAATAAAAAGAAACTACATACAAGGTTGCCTTTATCACATCTAAACAAAGTTTTAAGATTATGAAAGGAGCATTTCCCGTTAATAAATTCCGTGAATTGCGCACTCCCTTCTACTATTATGATACGAAGGTGCTGCGCGACACGCTTGCTTGCATCCATACGGAAGCGGCAAAGTACGATAACTATTCGGTGCATTATGCCGTGAAGGCAAATGCCAATCCTAAGGTGCTTACCATCATTCGTGAGAGTGGACTCGGTGCCGACTGCGTGAGCGGTGGCGAAATTCGTGCAGCCATCAAGGCCGGTTTTCCTGCCGGTAAGATTGTATTTGCAGGAGTGGGTAAGGCTGATTGGGAGATCAATTTGGGGCTGGATTACGATATCTTCTGCTTCAATGTAGAGTCTGTGCCCGAGTTGGAGATAATCAATGAATTGGCTGCTGCCAAGGGGAAGGTTGCCAATGTGGCTTTCCGTATCAATCCTAATGTAGGTGCCCACACTCATGCCAATATTACTACCGGACTGGCCGAGAACAAGTTCGGTATCAGTATGCAGGACATGGATCATGTCATCGACCTTGCACAGGATATGAAGAATGTGAAGTTTATCGGACTGCATTTTCACATCGGTTCCCAGATATTGGATATGGGAGATTTTGTTGCTTTGTGCAACCGCTTCAATGAGTTGCAGGATAAGTTGGAAGCACGTCACATCCGCATTGAGCATGTCAATGTAGGTGGAGGATTGGGTATTGATTACAGTCATCCCAACCGTCAGCCTATACCGGATTTCCAGAAGTTCTTTGCCACGTATTCCGGTCATCTGAAGCTTCGTCCTTATCAGACGCTTCATTTCGAGTTGGGGCGTTCCGTAGTAGGACAATGTGGTTCGTTGATATCGCAAGTGCTTTATGTGAAGCAAGGCACCAATAAGCAGTTTGCTATTTTGGATGCGGGTATGACGGATTTGATTCGCCCGGCACTCTATCAGGCATATCATAAGATTGAGAATATCACTTCGGATGCTCCGGTTCAGACTTACGATGTGGTAGGTCCTATCTGCGAATCTTCCGATGTCTTCGGAAAAGCAATCGACTTGAACGAAGTGAAACGCGGCGACCTTATCGCGCTCCGTTCTGCCGGTGCTTATGGTGAGATTATGGCTTCGGGCTATAACTGCCGTGAGTTGCCGCAGGGGTATACGTCGGACGAGTTGGTGTAATATGGAATAACATCTTGTTTTTGGTTCAGCCGGAATAATATATCCGGCTGTTTTTAGTATCTATGACAGAATTAAATTCTTTCATGGACAAAGTCTATAATACAAAATAAAGCCTTATATTTGTATCAGGTAAAAATAAAGCCGACAAAGACATGAGTAAATTTATCAAT
>ERZ791737.319-NODE-319-length-49761-cov-7.111254_pt1 | contig 49761 bp, 49 predicted proteins | sample MGYA00510042_ERZ791737 | MGnify/ENA primary metagenome ERZ791737 (study PRJEB30046, sample SAMN00791965) | human gut metagenome | study: EMG produced TPA metagenomics assembly of the A metagenome-wide association study of gut microbiota in type 2... | reverse complement strand
TTTTTTGTTTTTGCTTTGCCCTCTAAAGTATCTTGTTTCATATATATTCCACCTTTCTAATAAAATACTAATAATTTATTCTACTCAATCATTCTTTCATTAATATCTGCAACCTCATTTGTATGTAACATAACCAGTGATATATGCTACTTTATCATCAAAGTCACATAATAACCTTATATGTTTTACCTCTCTCCGTAGTTCCTCCTGCTTTTCACATTCTTATCAACAACAACGATAAAATGCCACACAGTTATTAACAACCATGTGACATTTATACTCTTAATACAATTTTGCACCTGCTGGAATTGCATCATCTAACATTACCAGATTCAGTTTTTCTTCTCCATTTACATTGTGAATTGCAGAAAGAAGCATACCACATGAATTTATTCCCATCATAGAACGTGGTGGAAGATTTACGATTGCCAGTAAAGTTTTACCTACAAGTTCCTCCGGCTCGTAAAATGCATGTACTCCTGAAAGAATCGTTCTTTCATTCTCTGTACCATCATCAAGTGTAAATCTAAGAAGTTTCTTACTCTTAGGTACTGCCTCACAATTTTTTACCTTTACAACACGGAAGTCTGACTTTGAGAATGTATCAAAATCAACCTGCTCTTCAAATAAAGGCTCAATTTCAATACCTGTATTATTTTCAGCAACTGCTGCCACTTCTTCTGCTACTACTACTTCATTGTTATCCATTTGGTTAATCTCCTTTTCTTCATTTCTCACAATATATTATATCGACAAAAACAAAATCATTAACAGATATACTAGACATTTCGTTTCTATTATTCATATATCTTATCCACCTCAGATTCATACACCGATTCAGTATGAGTATCAAATAGCACCCACTCCACCAGATCAAACCAATCCGGTTTATCCTGCAAAAACCTATTTACTGTATGTACTGCAATCTTTGCCGCTAACTCTACCGGAAAACTATATACTCCCGTTGATATGGAAGGAAATGCAATAGACGTGATTCCATTATCCATTGCCAGCTTCATAGAATTAAAATAGCAGTTAGCAAGAAGCTCCTCTTCTCTATCCCTGCCACCATTCCATATCGGTCCTACAGTATGTATCACATAATCACATGGCAGATTATAGGCTTTTGTTATCTTTGCTTCTCCAGTCTCACATCCGTGAAGTGTCCTGCACTCTACCAAAAGCTCCGGTCCTGCTGCTCTATGAATCGCACCATCTACACCACCTCCGCCAAGAAGAGAGTTGTTTGCTGCATTTACGATTGCCTGCACATCTGTTACTTTTGTTATGTCACCTTTTATCGTTTTAATCAAATACATTTTTCCTACCTGCCTATTAATTATATTACCTCTGCCCCAAATGGCATCAGAGACAATTTTGCAATTTTGAAAAACTGCTTTCCAAAAGGAATTCCGATAATTGTTATACAACATATCAGACCTGCCACAGCATTTCCAACTGCCATAGGGATTCCTGATACAATCAGCCAGATAATATTTGCAATTAAACTAACTGCACCGCCACCATATACCACTTCTTTTCCAAACGGAAAAAATGCCAAACCTGCAAACTTAAAGCACTGTAAGCCTATCGGTATTCCTATTATTGAAATGCACCACAGGCAACCTGCCAAAACCCACGACAATCCACTCAACAATCCACCACATATAAACCAAAGTATATTTCCTAATATGCTCATATCAATATTCCTTCTCTATCTCTCCATCTATTCCATACATTTTCTTGAATGCATCAAGGTCTGCCTGATTCTTAATCAGCATAATCTCTTCTATCTTACCAGTATGAATGTCCTTAAAGCCCACAACCTGCTCGCCATTACATATGCTCGCCTTGATTACCGGTTTCTTATTTTCTTTATCATAAGTCTTTGTAACTGTCTTTTTCTTAAATAGTCCCACTCTGAGCACCTTCTTTTGACTTTGCCATCAGTATTAGTTTTTCAAATGACTGTGCAAAGCGTACATCATCATCTTCTGTACGCTTTCCCTGGTCTCCGTTGCCACTCCGGTCCGTGCAGAACCGATGTCCACTGGACATCGTGCACCCTTTCATATGATTCTTATGAGAGCTGCGTCTTGCCTTTTTGTTAAGATGCCGCTCCATAAGCATCTGATCTATGTTCTCATTCGTGTACCACTTACCGGATTGGTGAATAGCATATGTCTACGCTCCGCTTCGGTCGGCTCAAAGCCAAGGTCCACCGGACCTTGTGAGCCCTTTTCCAAGTGCCGTCGCAGCAACACCATAATCCTGCGATACTACTACATCCCCTTTATGACATATGCTGATTAGTTTATAATCTACTGCATCTGCTCCTGCACCTACTACAATCACTTCGCTGTAATCAGAATACAAAATATGATTCGTATCACACAACAAGGTGTTAGAAATATTGTATTTCTCTGCTATTGTCTCGACAATGCCCACTACCGGACACGCATCTGCATCTACAAATATCTGCATTTTCTCCCTAAATCCATTTCATATCAGTTATAGTTAATTGGTGTTCGTACTTCTATAAGATTTCCTGATGGATCATAAAATCTTACAAGCTTCTGTCCACCTTCAAGTTCCATTAATTCCGTAACATAACTTACAACATACTTGCCAGACTCCAGTTTTTCAATAATACCTTCTATATCATTATCTTCAAAATAAAGTTCTGTCATATTGTTATGTGGAGTTGTAGGTATTTTTGTACTATCATACCATACATCTACATCCTGTAATACAAGCCCCTCAGACATTATTACATTACCTTCCTGCCTTGTAATCACACGCAGTCCAAACAGTTCTTCATAAAAATCAATTGATTCGTCAATGTTATCAACAATAATCAATACATTTTTCAAACTCATATTTTATGTTCCTGCCTTTCGATTTCTTTTTGAATCCATGTCATAATTACATCTACAAGATAATCCTGCTGCACCTGACTTAGTTCCTTGCCAGGCTGCATTTTATGCCACTTTCGAATGCACTCCCTGCAGCATGTTGCTGTTGCGTGCTGGGCAATAAATACTGGATGTCCACACATTGGTGTCTGTTTACCATCATTTGCTATATATGCCGGAGCTTCTCTCTTTGCAATAAAATCCTTTGCATGTTGTCTTATTGTATCCAGGTCTCATCTCCCGACTCGGTCGTTGCTCCTGCTACGCAGGGTCGTCCACTGGACGACCGCAACCTTTTTCATTTATGTAATCAATATCTTTCTGCTTCAGATGGAAACTGCTACGAAACTTGGAATTATCCAGTCGTTCAAACAACTGCCTATACCATTCATCCTTCGTCATTAAAACTTCACTACTTCCGGCTCATGTGTAAATGATGAAAATGTAGCTGTCGCATTTTTTAAATAGAACACCTCTGTATTTCCATCATCTGCTGAGTACATATTCTGTAAAGATGGATAAGCATCGAGCATAGACTGTCTTGCTTCTCTTCTGTCATCTTCTACAAGTTCTCCGGCTACACGAAGCCACTCGCCATTTTTAAATGTACAGATTTCTACCTTCGGGTTTGCGTGAATCTGCTTTGAAACATCCTTTACCTTTCCAGTCTGAATATACAGCTTCCCTTCAAAAATGTGTGCTGTTCCAAAAGGTCTAACTCTTGGCTGGTCGCCTTCTACTGTTGCCAAATAATATGTCTCTGCTTCTTTTAAAAATTGTACTACTCGTTCCATGATGTAATCCTCCTGTCGTCTCTTGTAATTATTTATTTCGAAAAGCATTCATCTATTTCCTTTAAAGATTCTTCCTTAACATCCATAACGTTTGTTAATAAAAATCTTGTAACTTTCAATGTTTCATCAATAATTTTTTCTCTGTTATCAGAATATTTAATCTTCATCAAAAGAGAATATAATTCAATCTTATTAATCATGTTTAACATATTTGTTGTTTCATCCAATTTTTCCTGTGCTTTTTCATCTGAAATCATAATGCACCTCCTTTTCCTGTCGCAAACTTGTTTTTTCTTAATGTGCCTCTACTGCCATCCTGCCTGTTTACCAACTTCATCTCCCACAACAAATCCAAGCAATGCTGCGAAACAATCGACATTCTTAGTCATCAATCCCATTACACAAATAACAATAATTGCCCCATTGCCTACCCATATTGCAGAGTTCCCCTGATTATGGTTTCTTCTGACCTTATACAACAGCCACTGAAGGAAAATAGTAAATATAAAAAATCCTATAGCATATAATATTATCTCCAACATAACTTACCACCTTCTCTCAGATTTCGTCCGGTTTCAAGAAATGTCCACAATTACATCTGACATATGGTCCATACTTACCTAATCCACCTTTCAATTCTCCACCATCTCTCTTAGGGCATTTTATATTATGAGAATTAATATACCAATTCATCAAATCAACAGTAAGATATTTCGTTTCTTTGCAGGCTTTATTAGAACATTTCAAGTACGCTGTACCTCTGGCATTCTTTGCGAGTATCATATGATTCTTACATTTTGGACAAAACTCCTTTTCTTCAACAAAAGCTCCAAGACCATAATTCAATATAGAACCATTATCTTCTAAATTGCCACTGCTTGCAGCAAAAGAATTAGTAACAAGTTTACTCTTCTTATTATCCAGCTTTCTTATGTTCTGACCTACAACAACTGTTTCTATGTCCGTAAGTGCTTTTATCATTTCTACAGTATTCTTGCCTTTAATTCTAACCATAGAATGTACCACTGTGATCATTGATGTTGTCTTATCTACTTGGAACTTCCATTTTGCCGTAGGTAATCCATACCATACCACTTCATCATCAATTATAATCAATGGAAATGTCGCATTTTCAGTTCCAACACAATACGCTTTCCATTGTTCCGGAAGTTTAGCATAGTCATTTGATTTCATCTTAATGTCAACACCTCTACTGTCTGCTTCATCAAGTATTTCAAACACTTGATGTTCAGTCTCTCTTAATTCTCCACTTGGAAGCGATACTACAGTCTGCCATTTTGCCTTTTTCATATCCTGTTCAAACATCAAAATTGCATCCTGTTCATTCATAAAGATGTTGATCATTCTGCCCGGATTTACAGATTCAATATAAGGCTGGAGTGTTTTATCATGATTATCTATTACTTGATGTTTTCCGTTCTTAATATGCTGCAATAATTTATAGAAAATATGATTTGTTCCTTTGAACACATTTTCCCAAAATCTTGCATTTGCAACTGTAATCACTTTTCCTTTACCTCGTGTAATTGCTACATTAATCAGCCGGGCAACCTGATTAGGCTCTTTTCCCATCAGATATCCCACTGCACTCTTAGGATAACTTTCTACTGCATCAAAAACTATCACATCAGATTCCGATCCCTGGAACTGATGTACTGTTGCACAGCTCACATTGGTCGTTCCCTTCGTATAATAATCCTTCAGCATTGCACGGATTAATCTGACCTGAGCTGCATATGGAGTAATAATACCGACGGTCTCAATATGATTCTGCTCAGCCTTAACAGCAGTAGAAAACGAAATAACCGCACTAAGTATATTAAATCTTGAACCATCTGTATTCTTATCCGCCGCACAATATGTTCCTGCCAGATCTATTAAATTTAATGCATCTCCCGGCAGAGGAGCACTCTTAATAACTAAATCATTATCTCTCTTTTTCTTTCCATTTATTACCTCTGCATTATCCTTCAACAATCTGTTATAAATAAATTTGCTAGGAAATTCTGAGATTGCCGGAGCCATTCGTCTTTGCTCATTCAACATGACAAGCCAAGGATGCCAGTACATATTTCCCTTTCCATCCACAATCTGCAAATAAGAGAATATATCCACCTGCAATACACAGGAATCAGGACTCTGCGAAATAGGTGCTAACTGCCTAAAGTCACCTACACACATAAACTTTTCCTTTGCCAAAGCTGCTGCCGCAATAACCTGTGGTACATAAGCCATCGAAACCTCATCAAACATTACAAGGTCAAATTGTCGTTTTTCAAACATAGGATCAATCGTGGCTCTTGAAATAGTTGTTCCGATTACCTGTGCTCTCTCTACATATTTTCTTTCCTCTTTTCTTATCTCGCCGCGGATTTCCTTAATTTTATGTTCTACCTCGTCATACTCTTTGGACTTCATCTGATTTTTTGCTCGCAGTTCATCTCTTTTTGCCATCAAATGTTCCAGCTGTCTTGCATAACTATCGCATTTACTAAGTGCATAATTGAATGATGTAGCATATGGATTCTGAGAAAGTTCATCGTCTCTTACATATCCAAAACGCAGAATCTTTCCATCCTCCAAAATAGACTGCTTGTCCGTTCCAAGCATTTTCACAACCTGCTTAATCACACCATCGACTGATACATTACTGTGAGATACAATAAGAACAGACTTACCCTGTGCAATATAACTGTTTGCAATCTTTGCCATTGTATATGTTTTACCGGTTCCCGGTGGTCCCCATACTGTCACAATATCATCTGTCTCAAGTTTGTGTTCTACTGCCGGCTGTCCTTTCGGTACATTTGCAATGTCTGTGTCAGTTGATAAATCCGGTCCCTCTTCCATTATTTTAATTGCCAATTTGTTAATATTAGGATTAAGGGAATTCATCTTCTTGTCTAACGCTTCAAGAAGTTTCCAAGGCTCTACCATCAGATATGCTGAGCTTACCTTATCATTCAGATCTCTGTCCAACAACAAAAGTATCTGAAAATCTTCGCAAGATAAAACCGAACCTACTGCTCTCAATCCACCTGCAGCCTCCACTACAACCGGTGCATCATCCGGCAGATGCAATTCTGTTTCCATCTCAAATAGATAAGTGTAGATTCCTTTATCACTTTTGACCAGTTTGTTTCCATTTACAATTTTATATTTTTTACCTTTTCCTTGTTTCAGGTAATGAATTTCTCTTCTTAATGCATCAGAGTATTCCTTTATATCTGATGAAGTATATGATGGCTGCTCATTAGTCGCAGATATACTGCTTCCATCTGCCATAATGGTATTTGTACTTTTTGCTCCATTGTCCATTGTTTTAATAAGCAATCCAACAATATCAATTGTCCTATTATACTCTGCTTCTGTCATCTGACACACTGCTACCTGCATCAACATAGTTGTCTTAGATATGTTAATTTTATAGGATGTCGTAATTCTCTTATGATTGCTGCACAGAAAGATAAATTCGATTGTTGATCCACTTATAAATATTTTCTTATCATCTTCTGGAATACTAATCGTTACATTCTTTGACCTATCATGTGTCAATAACTCATAATCCATTCTTGAAGAATGCATCTTTCCAAATTTATCCGTAATAATGCACTTCTCAAGAACCGAATCCACTTCCTCACCCTTATTAGCATAGAGAAACTTAAATGATGCTTCTATTCTATCTGCAAACTCCTTTATTACAGGCAATGTCATCTTAAAATGTGAATCATTGAAATTCTTTGAAATCACGGTCTGATATGCACTCTTTACTTCGGAATTTATTCCTTTGTCCACAAATGCCAGTCGCATTACATCCAATACATCATCCCTGACACTACTCTCAATAGCCTGCGCCATTAGAAACTTCTCGATATTAGAAAGTCCCATTTTAAGCTCTCTTTCGCTCTTAAATGGGACTCCTTTCATAGCCTCTCCAAGCCCCGCCTGAAAAAGCATCTGCATAATATTCTTTTCCACTGAATAATCGGCAAATAAATCATTGCATAATGCGACACACAGTTTTCTATTCTGATATATATCGTATCCGTATCCTTCTGTCATTTTCTCAAATATCTTAACCATTTCTGCTGTATGCCACATAATGTTCACTCTCCAATACTTAGTATATTCTAATCCAGTAAGTTCCCACCTTCTCATTTGGAATCTGCTGGACTTTAACTGCTCTGCTCTGTCCTCCTGCTGCAATCTTTGCAACCATACCTGCAAGCTCTGACCGTCTTAGTTTGGGAAATAAACTATCTATCCGAAAATATAATTTATCCTGACCTTGCTCTATCTCTTGTGTTATATATGCTATCAGTTGACTTCTACTTCTAAATGTCAGCCCGTTTCCTTCAAAATAATTATCTTTTAATGAAATACATTTCGGCATCTCATCTTCAAAGCTATGTGTTCTGCTTATAATCTCATCTGTTACATTGAAATAATCATATGCAATTCTCCCCTTGGAAGCTCCGATATCCCATGTCACATCCACCTGATATGGACTCCCATCAATATCAATAACATTCCAAGCATGGTGTTCTTTCTTACCATTTGCCTCTGCTTCTCCAGTAGCCACAATACACTTGATATCCACCGCATTCAGCAATACTTTTACAGCTTTGGCAATTCCCTCACACTGGGCTTTCTGCTTTGCAAAAACTCCTACAATGTTATGTGAGAGAACTACTCTAGCCGGTTCATCCATGTCTGAGCCTTTAAAATCATATTTCACATTTTTACAAAACCAGTCATGGACTCTTATTTCTTTCTCATAATCTGTGCCTTCTGTCAGTTTTAACTGTGCAGCCAGATTATTCACTGCGTTTTCTATGTTACGGTTATACTTTCGAACAGTTTCCCTGCTGTAAAAATACTGTGGACAGATTGCTGTATGACCAAATGCATCCGTTGCCCAGTTACAGGCCGATTGATTGATATAGTATATCAACGGATTATCCCTCGTCATTGCCCGGAATATTTTGTTGAATACTTCTTTTGATAACTGCCCTCTAATTGGAATAGGAATGACATCCTCATGAGCCATCAGCCCATTGTAGAAAGCCTTGTAAACCGCCTGCTCCTGCTTATTCAGTTGTGCATAATAGTAGCCGGTCTACAATCACATCCGCTTCCTCCTTTATTTGTCTATATAAGCCATAACCACAGTGACATCATCACCGCATCCAAGCTCACTTGTCTCCTTGAGCCACTTTTCAAGATTATCTCTTACTGCCTCGTATCCATGCTCGCCAATCATTTTATAATACTCTCTACAGGTTTTATGGAACTCCTCTTCGTTCACAAAACTGTTGGAAAATCCATCTGTCGAAAGCATATACAAATATGGCACATCATCTGCTGCATTCTTTCTCCTTACGGATGCTACCGATTTTCTCCATGCATCCAGTTTGGATAAAGAATGTGTCTCTGTACCCAGGAACTTCTCCGGCTCTACCAATGGAGAAATCTCATCACCTGTAATATAGTTGATGTCGCCATCACCTATCTGAAATGAGAATACAAAGGTATCTGTAATCAGCATTCCTAACAATGTCGTACCATACAGCGAATATACTTTCTTCCAGTCTGTATTGCCATTATCGTCCTTAACATTCTCTGCCTTATTCTTATAATAGGATTGTTTTACTCTTGCCTGCCATTCTTCACATATATCCTGTGCGAAGCGCATATCGCCTTCTCTGTTCAGAAATGTTACCAGATTCGTAAGACCATCCTTTTCTTTTCCATAATTGAGCAGATAGTTTTTCATTACTGTGCAGAAAGTATTTACCGCAATCAAAGAACCTCTGTCGCTTCTGGGGCACTTTGAGCTGCCATGTCCATCTGCTACAGCTATAATCGTGATCTTATCTGAAATTTCTTCTATCTTGCAGTTATCCTGAAGAGGTAATCCATTCTTTTCGTGAGTAGCGCCTTTTACACTTTTGCCAAATACATAACGCTTCATGAAATCCCTCCTTTTTACCAAACTGCTCCATCGTCAAAGTCATCCGGACTAGGAATATTACTCATATCTATAACAAGTGGTGCTCCTCCATTTGCAGGTGCAAAAGGATCTCCACTGCCTGCAGGTGTAGATACTGCGTCAGCATTCATAGGTTTGCTTGCCGGAGCGGATACCATAGATGCAGTTGTAGACGCCCATTTAATCATCTTTGCAAGTGCAGCTGCATTATTTGCCTGTAATATCAGTTCCTTATTACCTGTGAAGTCTTCAAGCACATCATCATCTGCATCCGAACCAATAGAAATCGCAATCTTAACTGCTTTCTTGAACCATGGAAGTGCTTTTAACTTATTCAGTCCATCCTTGTAAGAATCCGTTGGCTGTCCATCAGACAATAAAACAATTACCGGCGGCAATGCTCGTGTTGGCATTGGTGGAATAGAAAGCTGTGCTGCCAGTAATTCAAATGCTTTTCCCATCTCTGTTACACCATTTGCTTCCAAAGGATTCCATGAATAATCCTCAACCGGTACAGGCTTTGCAGTAAGCCAGCTTGCCCCGGATGAAAACTGAAGTGCCCTGATAAGCAGCTGTGCATTCGGGTTATTATCCGCAGCTGATGCCATCTCCGGAATACACTCCTCAATAGCTGTATTCACCACTTCCATCTTTCCGTCATAAGACATTGAACCTGAACAATCCACTACCCAAAAGAAATGAATCGGTCTGCTTGCCAGTTCTCCACCTGGTCTTTGTAAATCTGCCATAACAATTTCCTCCTTTTACTTGAACTCTCCGACTGACTCGGAGAAATGTATTTTCACACCTGCTGCAATACCTGCTGTCTTTCCTACTTCAACAGGAATCTGTGTTCCATCCGCTTTTTCATAAGTCCAGTTTAATTTATCTTCATTGCGGATTCCCCATAATGCTGGATTCTTTGGATTCTGAACTACTTCTCCAACTACTGTTTCCATATCAAAATCACTATAAATGTGATGATGTAACAGCTTACTGTTCTGGTTCAGCACTACAGTATTCTTTCCAATTACAATCCTTGTTGGTACTTTCACTGTCTGCTGACAATTCCAACATGTATGTGCCACACCATTTGCTTCCAGGCTTTCATCATAGAAAACACTGGCGCCACAGGTGCATTTCATCAAACCACTCATCATATTTGCAAACAGGTTCATCCATTCAGGCTCCGTTACACGCTTGCTTGGATTATTAAGTCCGACTGTAAAAGATTTGATAAACAGCTGGCGCAGCTGTTCCGGATATAACGGCCAATAAATATTGGCATTATCATGGATTCCCGGCACCGGTCTGTTTGTCTTATTATCCGGATCGAAGATAAAAATAGGATCCGTTCCATAGAGCTTTACTCTGGCTGCCATATCCATACACTTGATGCTTGCTTCCTGCTTCCCCTCCAATGGGTGATTTACCATGAAAAGGTAAAACAGTAATACCGCTAATGAATATCTGTCCGTATCCCTTGATGGTCTCGCTTCACCTCTTACGATCTCAGGTGCCATAAATCCCGGTGTACCAAGAACTCCTCCTGGCTTGCTGTTGCCATATGATACATTATCATTGTCGCAAATTAAGACATCTCCGTTATCCGGATTAAAGAAAAGATTTCCAAATGAAATATCCTGATACTTTGCCCCGGCAATATGTAGATTTCGATAACCTTTTGTAAGGTTAAATGCGGTTCTGCATATGACATAAAATGAAGGATTTACACGATTCTTCATCAAATCCACTATGCTCTTATAATTCTTTGGACGAAGCGGCATAATATATCCAAACAAGTTTCCCTGCGACGGAACAATCAGTTCCATCGGCCAGAGAAACGAACTATCCGGTGCTCCCTTTGCAATAATCTCTTCCAATAATTTCTTCTGTCGCGCTGTAGCACTTCCCTTGAAATACCATTTCAACGCATAATGCTTTCCATCACATTCCACATCATAGACTTCACCTTGTCCACCGGCACCCAGAAGATTCAATACCGTATACTTATTTCCACTTTCCGAAGTAAGTATTGCTCCGTTTTTTAACTGTCCCTCCATTATGGAATCTGCCTCCTTTGCTTCACAAGCTGTAATACTTCATATAATAGATTTCCATCATCAACATATATATTGTATGTTTTACTGCCAAACTGCAGTTCACAGGCATCTACATACGGAGTTACCGCTGTTAGATATCTATATGTTTTATCAAACCCCTTTTCAGAAGCTTGAAATACAATTCTCTGATTAGTCACATACAGGATTCCCCGATGCTGTACAAGCTCACCATGCTCAATAGGCTTCGCCACACCCACATTCCAACGATTGCCTTTTAATAATCCCGGTGTACTGTGTCCCACATGCCGGTATTGCTTTACTACCTTGATTTCAAGGTTGATTGCTTTATCAATATAATGGATTTTCTCACCACGCTTGAGAAATAAACTGTCTGTATTCAATATCGGTAATCTTCCTGCACGAATCTCATTCTTAGCCGCTGTAGGAAGTATGGAATTTATTTTAGGTGGCTGATTATTGCCAAATATTGCATCCAATAAGCCCATACATATCACCTCTTTCCTGTATTCTATCGTAATTTCATGCTTTATGTGTCGCATCGCTGGCGACATTATACCAGCTGATACTTAATCTTATTCTTCCTGCAATACTGCTCTGCAAAAGAGCCAAATGAGCATTGCACGATAAACATATCATCCGTACCTGTAAAAGCATCCTGACCAATCTGCTGTACACTGTCCGGAATCACAATAAAGTCAAGGCTGGAGCATCCGAAAAATGCTCGTTCACCAATCGCATTTATACTTTCATGCAGCTCCACCTTCTTCAATCCACTACAATTCATAAACATCCGATCAGTTATCCTTGCAATATTATCCGGTATCTTAATATGCTCCAGCGATTGGCACTCTGCCAATAAATCATCACCTATCCAAAATACACTCTTGGGAATATCCAGTGTCCGTAAACCTGTTCCTTTAAAAGCTGCATCTCCGATTGTCTTAAGCAGTATCGGCAATGAAATTGATTTTAAACTGTTGCAATTTTCAAATGCTGAGTTTTCAATCTCTTCTACGCTGACTGGCAATACCACCTGATGTAATTTCTCACAGTCAGAAAAAGCATTTAGTCCTATGTATTTAAAGCCTTCCGTCAGAATTGCCTCTTCTATAGAAGATTTGCTAAAACTGTTATCCGCAATCTCTATAACATTTTCATTGCCAGACCTATTTTGAAATATAATCGTCTGATTCTTGTCTCCACGAAATCCCGTTACAGCCAGTCCATTGCCTCTGCGGCTTTTTTCATATACAAATAAATCTCCATATGATTTTCCCGAAGATGACTTATTATCTTTTATCGCCGGACCACCACCCTGCTTCTGCACTGATATGTCACAGGCTTTTCCCAATACTTTATTACCATAACAAGAACACCATACTGACACGATCCAATCTGCATTCACTCTGCTGATGCCATAGTCATCCATCAACTGCTTCACATACCGGAAAGCAAATGTATTATTGAGCAGATTCGCCTTCTGAATATCCTGTGCAATTCCCATGTTGTATGCCATAAGAATCAGATTGATATTCTTTGCCTCTTCCGGAAATATATCTTTTACCAATGCAGTAAACTGTTTCTTATCATCTATTGAATTTTCATACTGTCGAAGCATTGCTTCAAAATTCTGCTCAAAAATAACTCATCACCTTCTTTATCGCTACTATGCAATTTTTATGCTGGTTTGAAGAACATTTAAAATTTCTGAAAACTCGGAGAATTATTGTTTTCCAGAGTTAACTCCATGCCTATATTCCTAATATTTTTTTCAATGCTGCTTTCTTATCCATGGATATCATAATTTTTCCATTCATGACATCTATCATCTTTCGGCTGGTATAAAAATCGGCAATGCTATTTATCTGTTCTATGCTTATCTTGTATTTATCATCATAATTTATATCATCTTCTGACATAATAATATCCTGTAGAAAATTTCTTTGTTTGCGATTAAAATAATCCGGAAGAATATTTTTCAATATGTAATCATCGACAACCTCAGCCTCAGTAATAGGCTGAATCTGCTTTTCTTTATCATATTTATCACATACCCATTCCCACTCTTTTACAACACGATTCAATTCAACTTTTTCATACGGATTTTTAATGTATATATATTCTGCCTCGCTAGCTTCTGTTGCAATCACAAACAATTCATAACTCTCTCCAATTCGCTGTGCAGCTGAATACTGGCTTTCAGATAATTTAATCGTATCCCCTATATGTGCAACCGGTATAACCAATACATATCTTGTATCTCCATTTGCATTAGCACATATAAGTGAATACTCATCACATTTTTTACTTACATCCTTTACTGAAAATCCATTCATTGTCTCAGCCGCCATACAATTTTGAATTGGTGTTTTCCATTTATTTATCGCTAATTGTGCTTTTTTACTACTATTCCTTTTTAATTGTGTACCACCACTACTTCTCTTAACTCTATATTTTTTAATTGGTTCAAAGACAGGAAATTGTGCAATTAATGTACTCCATTCATCATCACTTAAAAGCTGTTGAAGTACTTTACAATACTCACCATTCACACTTGAATCAGTATAACAGTCTCTTACAGAAACAAATCCACTTTCTATTGGTAAACATACTTCACCAACCCATTTTTCGTCAGTAAAGCAGCTTCTTCCTTCATACACAAAAATTTTAGCAATAAGTTCCACACTCAAACTGCTTACCACTTTTTCATCAGTTATGATATTTCTAAACTTCCCATCTGAAATTTCTTCTGCCCCTAACTTCTTCAGAAGCAAAAAATACTCATCGGACTGCTCATATAATAAGTGGGATATATAATTTTCTTTGAAACTTGGAATTCCATCTAAAAAAACTTTGCGTTCCTTTTCAGACATCCAACTTGGAAATAATTTAACTTCTTTAACTTTTACACATGTGCCTTTTTCTAAAGGAATCCATTCTCTCCATACAAGTTCTGATAATAATTCCTTTTCAAATGCTATCGAAGTGTTGGTTAATGAAATATGTTTTCCAATTAATCCCAGTAGTCCATAAAGTTTTTCATCTTTTCTTTTAAATACATTTTCAACAAAAGAAGCAAGTAATTTTGCAGCCTTTGCAAACGCTTCCGTAGTCAAATCATCTTGTATAAGATGTTTTCTTGACGGATCTGTGGAAAAATCAGCATTTATCTTAAATGCAAAGCCGGTTTTATCAAGCATCGGAAGAAAGCAATGAAACACTGCATCATCTACTTGGCAAGGAATAAGCCCCTTACGAGAATCATATAAAAATGCAACTGCGATGTCTCCATTATTTATTACATACCAACTATTTCCATTTTCTTCAACAGTAATCAACTTTTCAAAATCATGTATTTTTTTTCTTTTTAATGAACATTTTAATTCTATATCTTCCATATCAATTCCAACATGAACGATATTTTTCAAAAAAAGCAACCAACTACTATCAAATTCTCTTAATTCCGTAACAAATTTTTCAACATTTGCCTTCAAAAAAATAAATGCTGTATTAAATCCTTCCGATTGTAACCGCAATAACTCTCTTTTAATATCAAAATTCAATTTTGTTTCATCATAAATGAACGGAATTCTAACAGTCGGAACCTTGTCACATGAAACATTTAGTGTTTTTGCACATAAACTTTTAGAAAATGTAAAATATACATTTCCTGAATATATTACAATTTCAGTTGATATAACTGTCGCACTTTTAAATCCGACGCCTCGATATCCGATACTGTTACCTCTTCGCTTATTTGATGCGCCTGATCTGCATATCGACATAATATCATTTTCATCAAAAGGTCTTCCATCATTAGTAACAATCACTGCATTATCAATTTCAGAAACACATACTCTTTTTGCGCCTGCATCATCTGCATTTTGAAGTAATTCAATAAACGTCCTTCCATCGTAACTTTCCGACATGTATTTTTCCATTGCTGCCAAATCTTCAAGCATTCTTGGAGAAGCAGAAGCTTCATCCAAGAATGATCCTGAAACTTGCTCAATTATTGATTTCATTCCACTTACTCCCAATTATTACTCTCACAATATTCGTCTATTCCCTCTATTTTTCCACATCTACTGATAACCAGTCTTTTAAAATCCTCATATTCTTCATTTGTTCCATACTTATTTATTTTTCTGGCAACTTCCTTAATATCCCACTCCCTAGTATTAGCTCCAAGCCAAAGTTCGTAAACCATCCTGCTTTCTCTAAAAATCTTTATACAGTCCTCATCTTTAATCTCACGATTGATAAAGCCCATCCAAGTATCATATGCAACTGGTTTTAAAATATCTTTTACAGCAGCAAATTGTTCCATGATTTGGCAAATAACATCTATACGTCCCATGTTTGACAAAATTTCAAACGATTTCCATATTTCATCAGACATTCTATTGATATTTGGTGCTCCCCCTTTTCCACGTGGCTTCGGGAATGTACAATATATTTTTACATCATCTAATAATTTTTGAATATACTCATCTGTACCATCTTCATTCGGACATATTCTTCTTATTTCAGCCTTTATCCTGTCTATACTTTCTTCACTCAAATATTCGAAACACATATGAGCGATTTCTTTACACTGTTCAATCATGCCAGGCGTTATTTCATCTTGCTTCCATGCAAAACGCCCCGTATCAAATTCTTTAATGCAATATTCTATAGTCAGTCCAAACTGCCTTTCCCAACCATTTAAATCATTGTAATTTTCATACGCCTGAGTATCTTTAAGTAACTCTATTATTTTTATTGCACGTTCAATATCATCGTGTTTAATACAAGCTGCCAACATTTTCCCTTTAACCATAAAATCCTGACGAGTATGTTTATAATAAAACTCAATAACATCATCATTACTAGCTAATACATACTCAATATCCCTTGACTCTTCCAATGCACGATTTTCTTCATTTATTTTATCCATGATACTTTTCAGTTCATGCGACGGAACCCTAAAATCAATTTCTCTTTTTCCAGATTTTAAGAAATCCTGGGTAAATGCCTTTAACCTTTCCAAACCACTTCTTGTATCCAGCTTCTCTGAAAAACCATATTTTTCAAAGCAACTCATATCACCTGTTGTTTTTTCAACAAACTCCTTTACTCTCTTATGATATTTCTCGTGATTTTCACAGCCAACGGACATCACTGATGCTTTGCACAACGCATCTATAAATTTTTCAATATTATTTTCATTTATAATTTTTATGCTTCTACCCCAACGATCTGTTCGATCCATATATTCGCCCATTAAATATCCTTCCATATATGGACTTATCATATTCATGTATCCATAATCGAACATGTTATTCTGATCTTCAAAAGCCATTAAACTCTTTGCAATATACTCTGCTATTTTTTCCCACGCTTCATCTTGAATCCATTTATAAAAAATACATTGTTTAAAGAAATTGCCTCTATTATTTTCAAAATACTGGGTTAACAACCTGTCATTTTCCGCAATAAGATTCACGAAAAAGCAAATTTTAGAGTCAGAATATTCTTCTGTTTCCTCTTCTCCATATTCTTCTGGTATCGGCAATAGATTGTTGTCTTCCATATTTTCAACAAAATTTTGCCATATTATCTCTAGTTTTTCTGTTGATACATCTTCTCTAGCTAGCCACAACAAATCCATAAATTCTTGCATAAATCCAAATTCACTCGCTAATTGAAGTAAATCTTCGATGTTATTTGTTTTGCTTAACCCCAACAACAAACTTTTTACTTTTGCATAAGCAGCAATTTTCTCATTATCTAAACTTTCAAGTTCATTTAACAATTCAGAAATCGTATCTTCATAGTCCTTATCTGTTTGAAGCAATTCTACACCTGTTTGCACAATAGTTTTTGTTGCTTTTAATATTTCTGGATTTCCTGATTCTACTCCTCCGAACTTTTCAAAAACATATTCTAAAGAAGCCATCACATTATTTACATTTTCATTCTTTAAAAAAACAATTGCTAAAGTATTCAATACAGAGTACAAAGTTCCTCCATCATAGCCATACAACAGCATCATTTCAACACGTTCTGGCGTCATCATAATGAGGTCTGTAGCCTCATCTGCTAGAATCAAACCTTTTACTTTATTAAATACCTGGGCAATATAAAATTTTGCATTTTTTTCATCATCCCTTACATTTAACTCAACTAAATATTGCCACATTTCATCTGCTCTATCTGGATTTATTTTATATGCAGATGCCAATATTTCTCCAAGTTCATTTAATTTTTTTGATGCTTTTGGCTTATGATCCTTTATTGCGTCAAATCTTTGTTCAATTTCATTCATTGTTGTAATCATCTAAAAATCCACCTTTTCTTCAATGCCATTCGGCAACCTTACCCATTCTTCGCCTGATCTGGAAATAAGTCTTTTACCAATGCAGTAAATTTCTTTCTATCATCCAGAGATGCCTAGTGTTGCCGCAACATCTGTTCAAAAATAACTCATCACCTTCTTATCTGCTATTGTGCTGTATTCAAGTCCTATTCCACACCAAGTGCTTTAAATACTGCTTCTTCTGCGGTGGAATAGAAAATCAGGCTAAATGCTCCCACCAAATCAGATGGTACAGTTCCCAGATCTCCTGCAGAAGTAATTGGCAATAATACCTTCTTTGCACCACTGTCCAAGCATACCTGCAGAGTACTTGCCAGTTCATCTACCTTGATCAAAGTACCACCGATACTGATTTCGCCAAGAATTGCAAGGCTGTTCAATGGTGTCTTGCCAAGTGCTGCGGAACAAATTGCAATCAGCGTCGGCAACGCTAAATTTCCAGTCATTCCAATACCCTGCATATCCTGATAATTGATGATATAGTCCTTTGTTGTAGTACTGATCTGACCGGAAATCCGGTTTCCATTGGCTTTCAGATAATTAAATGCTGTATTTGTTGCCTCTTTCGGTTCTTTTCCTGATCCAATACCGGTACAAGTCAATTTTCCATTACCTGGCATCATCTGAGTTTCCAGCATATAGCAACCAATCATTCCTGTCTTGGATTTAGAAACCGTATAAACAGATCCTGGTTTTCCCATTCCTTCTGGAATCAGCTTTCCGCCGCCCTGCTCTGGAACAGAAACATAATGCTCTTCAAAGCTGTCATTGTCTATATACGAGAAGTTCACATCATAGAACTCCATTCCACCAATCTTCTTAAGCTGTTCTTTTACTCGTCTACGAAGTTCAAGTGAAATATCCATGATCTCTGCAACTTCTTCCTTGTTGACTTCTCCATCCGGATAAATCAATTTGATAAATCCGGAAATCAGCTTACGAACAGCAATTGCATCTCTCTGATTTAAATTATTTCCTAATTTGAAATACTTTTCTGCTATATTGCTGTAATTATCCTTACGAAGTTCACGTATGAACTCTGACAGATAATCTGTGATAAATCCATAATCATTTGTAAATGAATCCGGTCTGTACTTAGGAATCTCCCAGCCCGGTATATATGCATGGAAACGGTCAAGGAAAGCAGTATCCGTACCCATTTCAGGAGGAAATGGATCAAACAGGCTTGATGTCTTCTGCAAAGTCTCCACACTCTGATTGATATTACCTACAAAGACCATAGATGCCTTTGCCTGTATCTCAGCCTTGCCACGGGAAAATGCACCTGATGCCATGTATCCCTTCATAATCTGAATACCATCTTTATCCTTAAACTTGATACCTGCAACCTCGTCAAATGCTACAACATCCCACATTCCGACAAGACCTACTGTGTTGTTAGACATGTTATAAAACAGATTTGCTACTGTAGTCTGTCCTCCGGCAACAAGGATACTGTTTGGAGAAATCTGCTCATATATGTATGATTTACCTGTAGAACGAGGTCCTAATTCACACATATTAAAGTTATTCTCAACAAGTGGAATCATACGGGCAATCAATAACCATTTAGCTCTGTCAGAAAGCTTGTCCGGCTCCATACCAGTAGAGCGAAGCAAAATGTCCATCCATTCTTCCTTAGTAAATGCCTTACGACCATTCTTTACCTCATCCATGTCCACATGTGGCATCTGAATCGGTGTCAACTTTCTAATACGAATAGGCTGTGTATTCTTCTTATCTTCCTCTATAAACTCATAATCTAGCTGAAGAATACACCAGATACCACCACAAAGCAGGCGGTCATAATCCTTTACATAGTCAGCACTGATAGGAATATTCTTAATACCGAGGTTAGAGAAGGTTGCCTCGTACCGGTCTTCCTTTGTATTAAGAACTACTGTAATCCTGTCAATAACTGTATAGCTTCCTCTCTCTCGAAGAAGTGACAATATCTTCTGTGCTTCATCCGGGCGAACATAGTTATCACGCAGAATACGCTTAACATTGTCTACTCCCTCGTCAATAATCTCCTGATCGTCTGAATTGCAATACTGACCGAGAAGATATTCCAGTACATATACCGGAACATTTGCTCCTTCTCTGATTGATTTAGTTAAATCCTTGCGGACAATACGACCATCATAATATTGGCGGAGCTTCTGTTTTATAATTTCTCGTCTGTCATCGGTTTCGCTTGTTACTTCTGGCGAAAATTTAAATTCGTCCATTGATTTACCTTCCTTTACATCTAGCTTTTGTTTTATCGTAGATACATTTCAAAATAATATGTTTCACTAATTAAATTGTAAGTTTATTTTACTCTTTTTTTCATGTCAAAATAATGATCTACAATAAATCTACAATCAACACCTGCTGTCATCTTATTCGTCCCATGTGTATAACCATGCAAATATCCAGCCTTGATTAAGTACTCCGCATCCTCGATTGGCATAACATATGCTATTTCCGTCTTATTTTCTTCATCAATGGCTTTAACAAATTCCCTAATATATTTCTCATATTTTTGATCTAATGTTACAAATGTATCTTTATTTAATAAACTTTTATTAAATACATAGCTTTTGCAAATTTCTTTGTTTCTGTATATATTATCTATTCTTTTAATCACAAGTTCCATATCAGTAGTAAGATTGTTCTCATTAACATGAAAATGCATTATTCCTCTATTAATTGTTTTCTCTTTAATCGCAATTTTATAGATTGAATCTAGCAAACTCTGTTTTGTGGACTCATCAAGTGGCTGATCCAACAAATAGTAGTTATCTTGTGTCAATTGAATGAAATCCCCATAGAAATCAACGCATGCTTTCAAATACAATCGATGCCTTCTCGGATCAAATAAAAACCAAATGTCTGCCCAACTATCACTTAATTCTTGGTACAAGTCAACATACTCATCAAACCATTTCTTGCTATTATTTTCTCGAATTAATGCACTATGATTAAACAATTTTCTTCTTGCATGCATAAATCGTTCAACACACTTTTTTCTAGATTCCTTATAACTGGTAAATCCGATAAATAAAGAAATTATAGAACTTCCCCATATCCCCAAACATAAATTTGATATATATGTATTCCATTTTAATGACGTAATGCATACCTCATTCCAGCCAAAAATACAGTATGTATATATTACGGCTGATACAATAGTCATAAAAAGCGTTATATATATTGTATTTCTGTTTGCTTTCATCACTACTCCCCCTTAAAATCCAAAATCATCAACAAACGCAATATCAATCATAAACTCATACTGCTGCAAGATATTCTTCTCGTCATTTGCATCTGCCAATACAAGATAATACTTGTCTCCATACTTATATTCTCTTGATTTCAAAGTAAACTTCTCATGGAAAGTTCTCCTCTCCGGCGCATCTTCCCTGCTATTCGCAATCATAGGCACATCAAATGAAATCTTTTCGCCATCTTCCGTAGTAAAGTAAGCCACAATACTTCTTGCTTTCATAGTGTCTGTTACTCTCTCTGTCTGGATAAAATCAAAGTATGTGATAAGATTCGTCACCTTACGAGTAACAGATGTCAGAACTACATCCACATAATCGTATGCCACACCTCTGGTATTTGTGGTAAGTTCAATGACCGGTACTATCATCTCCTGCAAAGACGTACCACCATGCACATAATTCTGTCCACCTCCGGCAACCTTGAAAATATCTGCTCCAACCGGAGTATCCACATAAAGTTTATTGAGGTACGCCATTGTTCTTGCCATGATTCCCTGCTCATTTACTGCATCTTCTGTAATAAGGAATCTCTTGTTTGTATAAAGGCATTTATCCTTTGGATAAGTTACCTTATCAAACTCCTGCAATCTGTCTCTCTTATATAAGAAACCATGATCTGCAGTTATGAAAAATTTTGGTGCTGATACATAACCAGTCAGTTTCTTAACCAACTTATGTATCTCTTCTATAGCCTCTGCACAAGCATTAAAGACCTCATTCTCACTTGCTGGCTTGTCACCTCTTGCATCCACCTGATTGTGATAGATGTACACGATATTCTTGCCCTGAATCAACTCCCTGATTCGAGCTTGATTAGCATTTGCAACTTCATCAAATGACAATGCCACATTATTTTCATTATAAGATTTCAGTATCTTGTCTCTCTGCTCCATACTTGCACATGCCTGTCCATCAACAGTCACATTCAAGTTACCATCCACCTGCATCTCTTTATGTGGAAGCAGACTTGCCATTCCAACAGATGTCACAGAAGGCAGGCTGCTAAGCATACACTCCATCTTAGGTGTACATTTCTCGTCCAATTCCAATCTGCCGAAAAGTTCCTTTGCACACTCATATCGGAAAGCATCGGAAATGATAACAATGACTCTCTGCTTTCCATCGTAGCCTCTAAGATAATGCTTGTAAAAATCTTCCTGCTTAGGCAGGTCTGTAGCATTCATTACCTCATTTGTGAAATTCTCATTCCACTTTGGTGTTATTTTCTGCAAATATGTATTCGCATAAATATTCTCTACTCTCTGTCTTACATCAGAGAATTTACTGTTATCTTCAATCTGGTCATATGCGTAATAAAACCATCTATAATATGAATCTATCAGGTATGACTCTTTCTGATAATTTGCAACCAATGTCTTAATATCACTTGAAAACTCCATAAGTGATACAGACTTCATCATCAAATACGCATACTTGATAGTCGTATATTCATTCTTGTATCTTTCGCTATAATGATATGCCTTAGACATTCTCTGGTCAGCTATCTGAGCAATATTAAGTCCATCAATCTGTGCATCTAAAATCTCATCATTTAACTGCTCCAATGCCCAATCAATAATAATATCATCTAACCCGGCAAAAGCATCACATGCAAAAATGTCAGACATCTGGAGAGAACTGTCTTTTTTCTTCTCCACGTCTTTCTTTAATCCATCCTGTATTCTTGTCACAAAACGTAATGACTTATCTATTCTTTCTACAAGTTTGTCATAGGCATCCTGATACTTCACATTGTCCATGATATTACGGATAAAGACCACAACATCATTACGCTTCTTAAGAATATAAGTCCTCATTGCTTCCGGAACAGTAGCTTTCAATGTAGATGATGCATAAGTTAATATCATACAAGCAGACAAATCATCTATGTTTGGCTTGTCTGACTTATATCCAAAGAATTTTTCGCAAAGTTCCCAGAACTTGTCGGTCAATCCATTATCGTCCAATGCCTTAAAATACTTCTCATTGTCACCGAGCATCATCTGCTTAACTACTTCCTCAAAATTTGGAGTCTTTACATCCGTGAGTACAGCAATTAAACCAATATCAATTGTCTGAGCATTGTAATGATCAATTCCAAGTTCCTTGAACTTCTCAATACGATGTTTATTTTTCCAGAAATTAGCATACTGTGATAAATGCTCCTTAAAACGATTATCAATGCCAATCTCCTGAGACATCTGCGATACTCTGTCTGTATAATAAGGTGTTGAGTAATAATACATATCTGCGAGAGGATTCTCTGCATCACTTGGCTTTGCAAAGGCTGCATAGACGAGATATTTACTCTCTTTATCCTCTTCGTTTAATAGATACTTTGAATAGAGCCAGTTTGTACCATCAAGAATGTGCAGCTTTACATCACCAAGCTGCAGTTCCGATACCTCATCCTCGTAGTCACCTTTATCATCAAACCAGAATATGATTCTTGTCTCTGATTTGGCAAATTCTGTATTTAATTGATCCTGTATGTTCTGTAAATCCATATTTCACCTTCTAATCCATTTGAGCAGGTGGTCTGCACAAATTACATTTATTCAATCAATATGATAATAGTATCCAGTAAGTAATTGCTAATGGATACTAATCGGACACTATCGGATACTTATCGAACACTTTGTATCCGATATTCCACAAAAGTGTCCGATAGTGTTCAATAAATTGTTCGATAAGCAAAAATTTGTTTCATCATGATATCTTCAATTTACTCTCAAGCCATGAAATAATTATTCAACAATACAGACTTATCATTTTGAAATAGGCTCCATCAATTTTAAAAACTCTCTACCTAACGAAGTAATTTCATATGAATTATTATTTCCTAACTTTTTTACTTTACTTGGGAACCTAACACTTTTAGGATTCTTCGAATTACTTTGCTTATCAATATCTTTTAGATAATCAATAATTATAGCTAAATCCATATCTCTAATGTCAACATTTTTATTCTGAAGCAAGCCAAAGCGTTCTAATTTTTCTTTCACAAAACGATATTGCATATCTGAAATATCAACATCCTGCATGACAGAATAATAATTCTCTTCATGTTCATAAGAAAAACATTTTAATACACGAATATCTAAATCACTTAATTCGGTAAGCGTTTTAAAAAACATAAGTGTCATATCCTCATTAGGATTTTCAATACACATCAAATTTATAAAACCATTAATTCCATATTTTACTTTTGATTCTTGTATTTCGTCATATATTGTATCAAGCATCATCTCACAGTATTTCGTCCGAAACATCTGATCTTGATTATTTTTTTCTAGCACTTCTAGTTGAGCCTCAATTAAAGAATCATTCTTCTGTAATACTTCAATAGCTTTTTTTATATTTCTTTCAAGGCGATTCTGTTTCCATCCCAATCGTATATTGTTGATTCTTGGGAAAACAGCCCCCAAAATCTCACATATTATCGATGCCGTAGCTTCGGACACCACCATTTCCGAAATCTGTTTAACAACTTCTGGTAAAATTTCTCCCAATGTTACATCCAATGCTTCTTCATTTGATGCATGAAATAAATCTAATACATTTTCCTTGCTCATAGTTAATCTCCTGATATTACATTCATACTAGTACCATGAATTATTTTTTACTACTTTCCAAAATCTTTTCTTGCATGTTCAAAACTATACTGTAGCTTTTCCACACTCCAATCATACGAGAAAAATGCATCATACTGCTCTTTCAAAGAAATCCACCAAGATTCATCTCCTTGCCACTTAGTATTTCCTATAACTATCTTAAGTTCTTTAGTCACATCCTGTAAAAAGCCTTCAGCAAATTCTCCTCCTGCTCCATGATAGAATGAACCCCAATTTATCAAATGAGTTTCATACCAATATTCTGAATTATTCTCCGGAAGTTCATATTTGTTAATATACTTTCGCAATTTTTCTTCCTTCGCACATTTCTTAAGCAATACCGGAATAACATAATGCGCAGATTTATTTCGGACTACTCTTGATACAGCATTCCACCATTCCATATCGCATCCATCCATCAAATGTGTGCTTTTATCCTCATTTATCGCCTCCGATAAAGAACCATACTTGTTTAACTGAGAAGCTGAATCTTCTCGTTTCATTCCTGAATCTTTATCATTTAAAATTGCTGCCCTCAGTACATGCTCCATCAATAAACAAAGATTCGTAATAGAACTCTCATAATTTCCTACCATAAATGACAATACAGCTTCTTTGTACAAGCAATTAATTGACGGATCAATCCATGGCAAAGGCTCTGGAATTCTCTTTGCATTATTTGTTAAGTTGTAAAGTAAATTGCCACCATAACCTACATCTGGTGTAATATGCCATACTTTCATGTGTCCGTACTCCTATATCTTTACAATCATATTTCAGCTTACGATTTGAAATATTCTCGGATCATATGTATCGGAATCAACAACAGATACTCTGCAATTGATCCATCGAAGTTTTTTATTTATACTGTCCTGCAATTTCTGCATAATCATCTTTTTAGTCCGTGTTTTTGTACCAAAATCACCTTCCAGAAACAATATTACATATTTCTTTTTTGAATCATTCGAAAAGCTATCTCCTGACAGAAATTGAATATATTCTTTTAATTCATTCAAACACTCTTTTGTATTTCCAAAGGATTTGGCTCCAACCAAAGCTGCTACTGTCATTGCTGTTTTCTGTGCTATTTCAATATCCAGGCTGTCACGTCCCTCCACGTTTACGGATGTATGGGTTGTATTGCGTTTTCGGTTATCCGGAGTAATTCTCCACCGATTGTTACCTTCATCTCCAGTACAATTTTTTACTTCTATAAATGCGATCTTATCATTAGCAACAGAAATAAAATCAACACCTTTTGCCTCTGGCAATTTATTAAAGTAATCTCGATAAAATTTTGTATCATCAAATTTTATCACTGTATCATTTTCTGCAAACTGAAACTTTAATCTGCTTTCTTCCTTTATGTTATTCTCCATAAATAATCCCCTGTTCTCTATCATACATTGCATCAAACTCCTGCATAATTGCATTATGCTCCAAATCTGATGCTGAATTTTTCATCTCATAATGAACCTCCCGCGTTTTTTCATTCCTAAATAATGAAATAAATTTAATATCAAGTTTTTGAGGATTTAGTTCAGGATAAGAGGCTACCATATTAAATTCCTGCTGAATAAAATAATCATGTGTGGAAACAAAAATCTGCACTCCCATCTGAGCTAAGGCTACCATCACCTGTACAATCGGGCGAATCATTTTAGGGTTCATATTTGTTTCCGGTTCATCCCAAAATAAGATAGTATTTTTATTCAAACTTCCAGAAAGAATCATATATATAATCATAGATAGCTTCCTGTATCCATCTGAAAGCAATCCCATCTCAAATTCACCTTCCCCTTTTATTTTGAAATAGAATTTCTTGTTTTTCTGTACAATTTGTCCTTTCATAATATCTTCGAGATTGCTTAATACCTGATTCTGCTCCGTAGTATTAGGACCTTTTGAAAGTGGTCTGTCTAAAAGCTTTGCAAGATCATAATACATTTCTTCAAAATCTATATGATATTCATCATATAAAGATACAAAATGCTCTACCGTAGAAATCATTTCTTTTGTAGGAATGTATATAACATCATATTTTTTTGTTTTTTCTTCCTGTATTATAGAAACATCTGCATGATTTTCCTGCCTATTCCCAAATCCAACTGAGATTTTTTGCTTCTTTTCTAAATCAATAGAAAAATCTGTTCGGTTACTTCCCTGTTTTCGGCTTACAAGTCTGCCTATTTTCATTTCATCCGGTCGAAACACCCCTTGGATTTTTTTAACAAAAACCTGTTCTTCCATCTCCTTTGTAAGATTATCTTTGCCTCCACTACTAAGTGGCTTTATCAAAGAATACATCACTTTTAAAAGTGTTGTTTTGCCGGTACTGTTTTCACCGCAGATAATATTGATATTATCTGACCAATTTATTTCAGCATTTTCAAAAGCCATAAAATTATTTAATGTTAATTTTTTGATTTTCATTTTCAATTCACCTCATTCCTTCACTCTATATCTTTGCCAACAAATCCACTTTCAATGCTTTCTTACCTTCCTGTGCCACTTCCACACCTTGGAATTTCGCATAATTTACCTTTACTCCATCATCCAAGTCAATCTCAATTCTTTGATTGGCTACATGAGCAATGGCTTCATCATATATCTTCATCTCTGCAAGCTGTTTAGTGTACTTTGTTACCGCCTTTGTAGCCTTAGATTTCTCTGATGATGATGTTGCATTATCAATGGTATACTGGGCACTTTGCATTGCAGTTTCCACATATTTCTGTGCCTTGTGCAGATAATCTGTTCTTACTCTGCCGACTGTGTCTGCATCATAACGGTGCATATAAATAAGTGCTTTAAAACCATTTTGTTTTCCACTGTCAAACAGCCAATAAATAGGACGCTTCTGATACATTTTTATATGATCTTTAATGAAATCGCTTACAAAATATTCCCTTATTATTTCACGTCCTGTTTTTCCTTTATTTCCAAGTGCATTAGCAATATATTTAAGATTATCTTCCAGAGTATCCTCACCATATACCAACTTGAGCCACTCACAGAACTTTCCTACAATATCATCTAAGAAATACTCTTCATCGGTAATTGGTATGCAATTATCTTTATCAATAAAACAATCATCATTCAGTATTGTTTTACCTATTTGCGTTAATCCTCCTTCGTTAACAGAATATCGTCCAAACATACATCCAACTGCATATGAAATAAGTCCTTTAATTTCTCTTTGTAAATCAGCTCTGTGTACTGAAACATCTTTCTCATCTACCTCAACACTTACCTCACCATTTAGACCATAAATATCAGTAAAAATCCTATTAAGTTCTTCCTCATTATTTTTCAAACTAATATAGCGAACCTCACATTCTCTTGTCCATATATCAAATGCATCCTTAATTGTTCTTACTGAATACTTAACCAATGGGTGTTGTTTAAAATCCCATGAGATTTCAAAAGAATCCCAATCTTTCTTACACATTTCAATATTCTCTTTTACAATTTTCTCTACCCTGTTCTTATATTGATTGCTAATAATTATAGGTACTCTTGACATAGGTCCTTCGTGATAATCAAGTGTTGGAGATAAAACAAGCAACATATTACTAACAATTGAAGTATTCATCAAACCTAAAATATATAACAAATTTTTTTCATCTTTCATAAAGCAAACAGACCCTTTACTCTCAAACAAAAAGCCTTTCGGACTATATCTCATAGATAATTTACCGCTTGTTAATGAACTCCATGTCATACCCTGTTTAAAATAGAATTGAGGATTTCTTATAACTGAACCTTTAAATTCCGTCATTTCTTTTCCATCAAATTCCCAATTTGCTAAATAGGTGTTATTCCCATACCATCTTCTAAAAGCTCCTCCTTTATTGCATGGAAACCACTTTTTATTGGACTTACTTGCCTCTTCTCTATCTGCCATGTTGAACCCAATTTTTGTAAATTCCACTTCATGCCAAAATCTTAGAAAAGTATCATTGTTTCCTGTTGCAAATCCTTGCTTAGGATATCCATAATCTTCCAATAAAGATGATGAAAAAGCTTTTAAAACCTGTTCTCCAACCCAATATGCAATAGGTGTTCCTGGAATTTGCATAAAATCTTTCTGATTTGTCTCATAAAAATAGCCACACTCTTTATTGGATAGAGCCTCCAAAACTTTTTCTTTTTGAACTTGCATTCCACCTTTAAAGTCTGATAATCTAAAGCACAATGAGCTTTCATTCGATTTTTCATTTTTTAACACAAATGAACAGATCGGTACAGTTGCTTCTTCAAATGCAGAATATTCCATTTGAATCAAGGATGTTATATGTTTTGAATTAATTATGTATCTTCTTAATGCTTCATACGTTTTTATAAACATCCAAACAAACGGAGTCATAAATGCAGAATAACCATTTGCCTTACAATATCCAAAATTACGATATATGAATACACTAAACAAATCACCAGAATATTCTTTGTAATTATCAATAACAAATTTTTTCAGCTGTCCTTCCAACTTATTCATGTAAGGTGGATTCGTGCAAACTACCGCATATTTATTGCTCATAATTTCAGCTTGTTTTGTAAGTTGAAACATTAATGGAAGCGTTCCATTAAGCCATTCTGTTGATAAAAAATTAAGCTGTCCTGCACTTTTCTCAATATCATTTAGGTACGTTCTAAAAGAATCGTAGTCTTGCTTTTTTACGGTTTGTAATGTTCCTATTTCACGAGCATCCTTGTAAGCCTTTACAAGATAATCACCAATTTTGTTTTTTTCTTTATTATTTGTTAAACCGTCACATTCAAATTTATCTATAGAATTACTTTCTTCTACAATTGCAAGATTGTTTTTTATTCCCTGTGTAAGTGCTCTTCGATTATAACTACGTGCTTTCATCATTACTGCAAAATATGCTAACTGATACGCACGTTTATCAATATCCATACCAAAAATATTATTTTCAACAATATTTAATGCAGCATCTCGATCAGAATAACCTCCCTCTCGATAGATTTCCATAAGTACGTCAAATGCATATACAAGAATATGTCCGCTACCCATACAAGGATCAAAAAATGTCAAATCTGCAGGACTTACCTTTTCATCAACATACTGTATCTCTCCATTTTTAGGTGTAACAAAAAATTCCAGTTTCTCCGCCAATTTACTCTGTGGATTTCTTTCAATCCAATATCTGCCCAAAGAATTGTCTACCATATATCGTACTACCCAATCAGTAGTAAACAGCTGAGTTGCTGCTGGTATATCATCTTTCTTTATTGTACCTTTGTAAATATTGACAATTTCGTCATGCTTCTCCGAAATATAATACTGATATAACCATCCTATTATTTCTACTTGTCCTTCTTTTTCAATATTAAAATCATCCTCCTCAATATCATGAATAAGATGATAAATTATCCCATCTTTATCCGTATATGAAAGTGTAAGCAATGGCTCCATATAATCTTCATTGCCTTCAAATAGACCTGGTAATACCTCATGCAATAAATTACACTGTTTAAGAAAAAGTTGTCTAAATAATGCATCTTGAGAACCATTCATCTTGGCATCAATGATTTCTTCTCTTTCTTTATCTGTAAAATCCCAGTCAATTTCAGGCACCATTGTTACCACATCAGGCTCATTTTTTCCTTTTTTTTCAGAAGAAAGCACACGAACTCTTACAGGATACATATAGTCATTCACTTCCATAAAACGGATAGCACAGATTCTGTTAAACCATGTATATGCCACTTCTTCCACTACCGCTTCAAAGCCTCTTGCATGAATCTGGTCTACCAGTTTTCTTCTCTGCTCACACTGTTTTTTGTTAAGTGTTACCTCTGTTCCTGCTGCTGTCTTGTACACCTCAAAATCAGCACCTTTTGTGATTGCTTCACTGCAATTATCCGGTGTGATTCCGAGCATACCAGCTTTATCGGTAACGGATGCTATCAGTTTATTTCTTGCATCTATTGCAAATTTCTTAATTGCATTTTTATTCATGTGCTATATCCTCCAATCAAGCTTATCAGCTCAATGTAATTATTGTGTCTTCTTCCAGTTCATTCATCAGTTTCTGCTTCATCTCGGCAAGGAACTTATCAATATCCTGCTCTGTCTCTATCGAATATGTTCTAGCCCCTGCCACATTGCTGATGGAAACATTCTTACGTCTCTTTGTCTTTACTTTCGTTGGTGCAGATGTAGGATTAATCGGCTCTTTACCGGGTACTACCGGTGTAACAGATGGTTCCGGTGCAGGCTGATGTGCCCTTTCATACTCATCTATCTCATCCAGACACTTGATTTTTAAAGTGTCACTTTCCAGCTTAATATTCTTGATTGCTGCTATATCATTTGATTTTTTCAGCTTATCCCAGATTTCTTCAAATCTCTGATTGATACGAGGACGGAGTACTTCCGCAAATGACTTAGTATCCAATACTTCTTTCACTTTAAGGAAGTCGTCATGTACTAATGGATCCATGATTGCTGCTTCCTTTTCAAGCAATCCCATATGAAGCTCTTCAAATCTCTTATTTAATTCCGGTAATCTCTGGATCTTACTGAAAGGCTTGCTGTCCTTTACGATAGTCTCTATCTCTTCGACTACCTTTAACAGCTCCTGGTCACTTACATAAGTCTTGCTGTTTCCAAAATATGCAAGATTCTTTACTGCCTCTTCAAAAATCTTTTTCTGATCTCCCTTAAAGAAATCAAATACATGTGCAGTATCTTCTGCATCATCAAGCAGGTCATCTCTCTTCTTATCTACTGTCTTGAAGAACTCTGTAGGCTCATTGATATCAAGGATTTCAGCAAGTCTCTTTCTAGCCTCTTCCATCAGTCGCTTGCAAGGATATTTTGGATTGATTCTGTACTCTACAAGGATGTCATCGTATACTTCGACTTTATCCTTTGCTCTGCTCTTGAAGCTGCTCATAATTTTGTCATCATCATCACTGGATACAGTAAATCCGAAGTAATCCTTCATAACTTCTTTTGCAGAGCGAATCTGACCATCCGTTGCTCTTTCTCTGATGTCTATCAAAAGTTTTTCTACATATTCACGCTTTGTAATATATCTGACCAGTTCATCCTGATTCGTTGAAAGCAATGACAGACTCTGACTGTTAAGAGTAAGCGACACTCTTCCCAGCTTGAACAGCATTGCAACAAGCCACTGCACATCCTTTGGATCAAATCCGTAAGGTGCTGCACCAAACTTATCCTGTAATGATTTGAGGGATGTCTTCATATGTCTGGCATTATTTAATCCAATTACCTGTACCACTTCCTCTAAAGCAAGCTTATTTGGTGTGGTGTCACTTGTGCCAAGGAAGCTCATCTGACCATCACTATGCTTAAAGATGGCACTGATATCTGAAAGCTCCGGTGCTGTCTCCATATAGGTGAGCTTATTGTATTTCATTGCTACGAGCTTACCGAGTGCTTCATTGATTCTCGTTGCCGGCTCCTTAGCCGAAATAGTTGCCTTATCACCATTTACATAGATATCAGCATTCTTTAATGCATCCTCAATAAAGATTCGGATTCTGTCCTTCTTCTCAATACGCTCATCCTCTTTTGCCCTGCGGATGCTGTCAAAGCTGCCTCTGGCTCCGGAAGCATTTTTATTAAGGAATTTATATATCTTGATGGATTCTGTAATCTCATCAAGGAATGTACTGTCATTTGGCAGCTTCACAATTACACTGCTTTCCTGTGCTGAAAGCAGACGCAGTGCAGAGTCTGCATAATCTCCGCCATAAGGTGTAATTACTGTCACTCCGATATCGTTAGACTGATTGCCCTTGAAAAATCGGTCATCCACCTTCTGGTTGAATGGGAATAAGTAACGGCTGCTGTAACGGTATTTCTTCTCTGTATAGATTTCCTCAAAGATAACTGTAGAAGCCTCTCCGATGATTTCTCCCATCTCTACTGACTCATTGTTGATAGCATTATTGATTTCCTGCTCCTCATTTGTCAGGAAGATGTATATTTCACCATTCTTCTGTACAAGTGTCTCTTTAATCAGCTTCTTTAATGATTCTTCAATCTTAGAACGGACTTCAATTCTGTCATCATCAATATTGGAAATCATAAGTGTAGTCAGGTTGTCCACATTTGCCTTAATTTCCTTGACATATTTAATCATAAAGAGAACCTTCAAAAGCTCTACATCGAACTCATCCAGCTTACTGTTATTCTCTGCATCTGAAATTACCTGACTGTGCTGGTGGTCAATAAACTTATGCAATGGATCGTAGAAGAAGCTAAACGGAACCAATACTCCATCCTCTTTATCCATTACTCTGATTGCAGACTCCTGAAACAGTGCAAGCATAGAACGTGACTGATCAGACAGATGCTTTCCACTTGCGCCATGTGTTCTGACGGCAGTAAGTACCTGTCCCAAAAGATTAAACTGATATGGTATAAACGGATAGCAGTCTGCAAAATCCGCCTTATCTGCATACAGCTTCTTGTCCGCTGTATCTGCTGTAAATGTAATAAGATTCTTGATAATCGATTCTTTCTGCTCATATAAAATCTTAAGTGTCTGTGTTGCTGTCTCATTTTTTGCAAGCACACGCTTACGGATTACTTCGTCAACATTGGATGCTGAAAGAGAAAGTCTCGTATCAAAACGTCCCTGAATCTTAGAGAAGTCATTTGCCTTTGTCTTTGTAATAGAATCAATATCCTCCTGGCTCGTCACGATAACCCATGCCTTACCTTTGCAGGCTGTTCCAAGGTCTTCCACGATTGTCTGGAGGTTGAGCATAAGCTGTGTATCATCTGCAATATACTGACCGATTTCATCAACTAAGAAGATAACATGATGATTCGGTCCTTTTTTCGCACAATATTCCTGCACGAGTGATACAAACTTCTCGATACTGAGGTCATAGCTGCCCTTTGCATTCTTGCACCAGTTGCGTGCTGCTTCCTCACTCATAAAATCCATCTCGACCAATGTCTTTACCACTTTATCCTGAATAACTGCAAATGCCTGTCTCTTTTTATCCCAAGGTGCTCCTGCATTCGCCTCGAACTTTTCTTTGAACTCTTCAAATCTGCCCTCGTTATCCAACTGGCGCTCAAATTCTGCGAGATAAGGTATTGAACCACAATATCCCTGCATCTCATTGAACACCTTCATAAACACTTCAACGATAGCCTCCTTACCGGAGCCTACCTTCGCTGAGCCTTTTGAATCAATATTAAAAAGCATGACATCTGACTCAATTGTTCCAGCCTTTGTCATCTCTGCAATAAGCATCGGATCTTCTATTTTCGGTCTGATGCTTGCATCAGACTGCCGTCCTGTAAAATACTCAATAGCTCTTTTACCTTCTACTGTGCTGTTTTTTAATAAATAAGACAGTATTTTTAGGAAGTGAGATTTACCACTTCCAAAGAATCCGGAAATCCAGACACCCATCTTATCTGTATATCCGTCTACACCCTTTTCATAATTGTTGAAGAAATCCCTGAAATGCTTCAGAAGTTCCTTAGTCACTACATATTCATCTAATTCCTGATATACATTTTCTTCATCCGACTGACCTACTTTAATAACACCTTTGATGTCACGGTCAATCTGCTTTTCAAACATATTTTTAATCTGCATTGTTAACTCTCCTATTTTTATGAAAAATTGTTTTCCTTTTAGAAAATGCGACTGTCCTTGCAGGAGCAGAGAATTTTCCTCCTCTACACCAGACGGAATGCCCTGTAATAGTTGTGTGAATCCATCGTTCCAAATAATTTCAAATCCTGTCCGCTATACTCTCCCGGATAGAAAAGCACTACCGGCACACTGTCAAGCACCTGATGCAGGTTATTTAAGATGTTGTGGCTTGCTATTATCGGATGGCACTTGCCTACTCCGGTAAGGAATACCACACTGTCTGTCAAATCTTCCTGCAATATTCTTGATATGATTAGATTCAGCTCATTTGTCTCATCCAGCCCCAATGTTTCTACCAAGCTGTCTGCCATCTCAAAAAATCCATTCTCTTTTTCCAAATCAAAGAATGCTTCCAGATAGCCTTCCTCCTGCAATATCTCAACCATCAGATGAAACAGGTCAAACTCAACTATTCTAAAATCTTTGTTTCCGTTATTTATTCTATCCTTAAGGTATGCTATATGATTTCTCACATACAGCTCTTCTCTTGGATCATAATCAAATATATAATATCCGACTTCATTTCCAAGTCCTTTATTCTCTCTAAACGACTTCTCTGATATTTTGTCTTCTATCTGATTCAGTCTATCATCCAAACTTAACTTTGCCATGCTCAGACTCCTTTAACTGCATTGATATATGCATCCATCCCATTACTGTGAAGTAGTTCCTCTATACGATAATTAACAAGAGCATGTCTGATTACCCTTGTCTTTGTTGATTCAATCAATCCCGCATCTGCAAGATTCTTCATATAACAATTCTTGAGTTTCTTAATTCCTGATTCTGACCAGCCTGCTACTTCCTCACTTTGAGCTGCCTTATCGTCAAAGAATCCATTTATATCTCTATCCTCTATCGTCTTTTCTCCAAGTATTACCTTGCCACGATACACATCATATACAAATTCAAAAAAGAGCTTATCTGTATTCATAATTGCAATCAGTGTCAGCAGCTTTGCATTCTCATTATCCACTTTAACCAAAAGCTCTACTGCTCCATCAGGCAATGACGAAAGCCGATTATATACATAATTGAATGTCCTCCGTAATCTGGTCTCATTTCTAAGCTGATAAAGATTCTCACCAATTACCTTATCCTTTATTTCATCCTTCGACATACCTGCTGCCATAAGTTCTGCTGTCTGTTTCGTCTCTACAAATGCAAATACCTGAGACACCATACCTGCACTATAGTTCATTGTTTCCACCATCCTTATTCTTTTCATAGTGGATAATGTCACCAAAGTCGCAGTCTAACTCATCACAGATTTTCTCCAAAATATTCATAGAGACCTTCTCACCCTTTGTCATCTTGGCAATCGTGCTGCTACTTATTCCGAGATCATTAATCAAGTCCACTTTCTTCATATTTTTGTCAATTAATAGCTTCCACAATCCGTTATACGATACTGACATATGCACTACCTCTTCGTTTTCTTAATCACCATCTATATAGCTTTTATCGTATATTGTACCTATACGACTCCTCATAGTGACTATTTTACCATATATGCATTGTTCTATCAACAAAATTATGAATAAATACTTCGATATATCGAACTTTCTTTTTGATATATCTCTTTCTTTTGTTCGCTTTTGTTCGATGTCAAAACCGATGTCCAAACATTTAAAAGGCAGAGTGCTATCCTACGCTCTGCCCATTATTTAATCGTCCAGATACAGTTCCATTGCCTTATATGCATTTAACGTATTTGTATCAGCATCATTGAAAGTACTTGAATATGTCTGCAAACTGCCCGAAGGATCTGTTGCACAGTTGGTAAGTGATATATACGCATCATACAAATCTGATACGGCATCGTATGCATCCTTATATTCATCTGGTGGATTCTTTAATTTTTTCATTAATCCATTGACTGTATCCTGATTATCTTCAATGCTGCTTATCTTGCTGCTGAAACTCGAATCTGCATACAGATTACCTAACGCATCGTTGAAGTCAGATACGAAATATCCCTTTGGTCGCGTATACTTATCTGTCTTATCATCTCTTTTTTCATAGATAGCGTTATACCATACCTGCTTAATCAGATTTGCACTTGACTCAGCATCACTTGCACCTGTCAGCATTGTGACAGTAGCTAATTTCAGATTATCAGAATACTCTTCCACCCGTTGTGCATATTCCTCTGCTGCCTTTTTCTTCTGATATTGTGTCACCCCAAATACTGTTGCTCCTCCGACCACCAATAATGCAACCACAATTCCAATAATAACCTTTATCTTCTTAGTCACCTTTACCCCTGTTACCTCTACCTTTTGCGGCTTTTCATCTGTCTCCTGCCCTAGTGTATCATCAACCGGGCAGCCACAATTCGGACACTCTGTCATCCCCTCTTCAAGTTCAGCACCGCATTCTGTGCAATGCTTCTTCTCTTCCGGTATCAATATTGTACCGCAATGCACACACTTCTTTGCTTTTTCTGATACCTGTTCTCCACACTGTGGACATACAATCATTGCCATAAAATTGTTCTCCCTTCTTACACACCTGCTACCTGCAGGTGGTACTGCTTAATAATTCTTTTTGCCACCATTGCATTTAGGTCTTTATTAACTGCAACCGTATAAATACCGTTTGAATACATAAAATGTGAGCCTTTGCATCTACCATAAATATCGCCTACCTTTTTCCTACCTTATCATGATATTCTGCGATATCATCTGCCCAGGTATCATCAAGTTCTATACTACAGGTTCTGCTTTTTGTAACGCCTCTCACTGCTCTGCTAACAGCTTCGTAATTTAGTGCTACTCCATCATGATCATTCTCATATGTTACTGACCTGTTTCTTTCAATACCAATTTTTTCAGCTTCTTTGCCTGCATCAATATTTGCTCCAAGGAATAAGAACTCCCAGCCACATTCTTTCTTTGCTTCAATCATTCGCTTAATGTCATTGTAATTAAACTCTGTACTGGAATTTTCCAATCCATCTGTAGTGATTACAAACAATACTTTTCCGGCACGATGTTCCTCCGGCAAATGTTTCTGCACATTGTCAATTTTGTTAATTGCCTGTCCTACTGCATCAAGCAATGCTGTACATCCCCTGACATAATACTCTTTATCCGTCAACGGCTGAACCGCATCAATCGGGAAACGATCATGAATGATTTCCACTTCATCATCAAAGAGGATTGTAGTCACATTAACTTTTTCTCCTTCTTTTTTCTGCCTCTCTATCATCCCGTTAAATCCACCGATTGTGTCGCTCTCCAGTCCACCCATTGAACCACTTCTGTCCAAAATAAAAACCAGCTCTGTTAATTCCGCATTCATGTGATTTACCTCCTTCGATTTATTGTAATCACATTATATCTACGAAACTAACAGAGCTGGTCGCATGATAGGCGACAATTTCACCTACTCAAAAATTGGTTGTCCATAAGCATCTAATATCTCATTAATTTCAAACATATCGTATATCTTATTCTGTAAGAAATAAGCTACGATAATATCCGTCTTTGAACTTCTTGAAAACGCAAAGCCTGCTGAATTTAGAAGATCCTTCGCTTCATCAATAGATAGTTCTAATGCTATTGCAAACGCAAGCACAGTCTTCTTATTTGGCGTATAATTCACATCTTTTCTGATTTTTGAGAAATGTCTCCGATCCACATAAGCTTTATTATATGCTTCAGAATCAGTCATCCCTCTCTCATCAATTAAACGCAATAGTCTTTGGGAAAATGTCTCATCCATCTGCCCCATAAGGCTTTCTATATTACGGTTTGTTGCCAATGTCGAATACATAGAGTCAGTTGCTTTCGTTTTCTGCATACTTTCAACATCAAACGATTCTACGGCACTTTCATCTATCTCAATATCTGCATCTTCTTCGGCATCACATTTTTTTGTTGCTTTTTTCTTTCTAAATTCCGAGATTCTATCAAATATAGACTTCATTTCTTTATCCAGTTTAATATCATCCGGCTTGTCTATATAGTACTTATCTATATATTTTCCAACTGATTCATATAATTTCTGGTCTCTCATTTCCGACTCCTTTATCTATGCCATATTTTCCGCATCTTGCTCTCTTATCCTGTCTAATATTATATCAATACGACTCCTTTTATCACCAAGCCTCTTCAACATTCCCTCGTCATGATACTTAATATAGCTTACCACATCATAGAACCTACTGGAAGGCAGTTTCTGCTTGTGATAACCTTCAAAGCACTTTTTATGTATTTTTAAAGCTTCATCCCTTCTTTGTCTGTAATTCTCATGACGAAGTTTTGTCACCCTGTCATTCTGAATATGTACAATCCAACCACTGAATGGTGTGCGGATAAACACCATATCTGAGGCAATATTGTAATCTAATCGGAATTTGTTGCAGATCATACTCATATTTTCATCAGTAAGCGGCAATTCTCTAAGATATTCTGCACGGTTATTCTGCTTTACACCAGAGCTTACACCCCATTGCAATCTGTTCCATTCATCCTCACAGCCACATATTTTACATACTCTGTTTCCCTGAAAAATCATATGCTTGGCCGCTTTATTTGTAGCAAGCAAATGATTTCTATTAGAATATCGGCAGCTTCCAGTATGTATTATATGAGTTCTTGGACTCAGATAACATATCTCCTGGTTAGTCCACCTCGTGTATTCCTTATAGCATTTGCAAAATAATTGATACATATAATTTGCATCATGCTTTGAATAGTGAAGAAAGTTTTTCTGATATTCAATGCCCGCCTGTTTCAATGCACGCTCAAAACCAATTTGATTTACTCCATCACTTGCAATATGCATAAGAACTTCTTGAAATACAATAACTCTATGTCTCGGCATTGAATATCCATAAGTGTCCATACCTCTTTTAAACAATTCATAAGTATCCTTTGTCCAAACCACTACATACTTATATTTTGGGAATGACATCTTAATTTTCTGTAATACTATTTCTTCACTATTTGCCTGCATTACAGATTTTAATGTAGAATGTGATAGTACTAATGTATCCGGATTATATTTTTCTTCTGAACTCAGTCGCATCGCTCTGGAAAATGATTTTTTCAAATTCATACTTTCATCAGTCGCTACCACACCAATCTGAATCGGCTCCCTGTCTTCTATCCCATTTGTTCCCGGTGTCTGATTCCATTCGATATCAACAAACAGATATTCAAATTTTTCCAGCTCATATTTACCTGCCATATTTACCAATCCTCGTCAAATTCATCCATTGCGTCATCCACACCATCGGCATAATCACTATCCCTGTCATACCGATCATAATCATAATCGCCATCCATGTATATATCATCATAGCCATCATCATATGAGTCATATGTATTGCTTTTCTTTGAGCTACTTGTTCCAGTAGAGCTTTTCTTTGTACTGCTATTGTACGATGATGCATTGCTTCCAGCTGTCGATTTATTGTTATGACTACTTGAAGAACTGCTGCTTGATGATTTATTGGAATATGATGAATTGCTGTGTGAAGAACTACTTCCACTATAAGGCTTATGCAGATAACAATAACTGCTATTTGTTGCCTGCTTATTGTCACAGCCTGATTTAATGCACTTAGGCTCACTAGCTTCACTAATAGCACCAATAATGTAAAAAATACCTATTACCACCAAAAACACTGCTAATCCTTGTCCAAACGAATTCTTTTTCATATACGGCACCTGCTTTCATTCACCTGCATCTTCATTTATCAATCTTTCGCAATCATCAATTAATATCCTAATTGCTTCCAACTCCATCAGCTTAAATTTCACTTCAATATCCGCAAAAATAACTGTATTGAAATCATTATTTATTGCTTTCAAATTAGCCTGTAGTTTCTTTTCAGTTTGTTGTTTCATCTTGCACTCCTTTAGTCAAAATCATAATCATCCGGATCTAAGCCGGCATCCTCCAATGCCTCTCTTCTTTCATCTGCATCCATATATTCAAGCTCTGTTGCATCTAGTCCTGCCAAGGATAACTCATCTTCCAGTTCATCCACCTCACTTGTTTCCGTATCTTCATGACCGAAAACTACATCATCCATTACAGAATACTCATAAGCATTAAGTTTTCCATCTCCATCAAAGTCAAAATCCGAATCATATAATCTTCCATCTGTTCCTAACATATCCCTGTCCTCCTAATCATCGTAATGATTGAATCCACCAAACAAACCTCTGTCACTATGGCTTGTCTTATGTCCATTATTATCATATGTTTTAAAGTTCTTTGTATTTACATTATACGCACACCATGTGTCCAATAAAAAGGACAACTATGAATTCAAACGATTCTTATTTCATGTGCTATCATAATTATAACAAGAACCATTTCTTATGTGTCGCATTTCAGGCGACAAAAAAAGGACGCAGGTCTTCTCCCACGCCCTCAAAACTATCTGGCTTCATCTTCCCTTACCTTCGATACTTCCTTATGTGTCGCTCCCTGCTTCACCTCATCCACACCTCTAGCCTCAAATGCATCTGCATTATACTGATACTCCTGTGGTTCAGCAACCATCGGTGAATATACAACCTCTGCTTCTACTCGCTCAGCTTCTGCACTTTCCGGCTTATCAGCAAAAGTACGAAATGCATTGGCTGCTGTCTGTCCCGCTTCACGAAATCCTTTTGCAAGAAGTGCTGTCTTTGCCATATCCTTATCCGTGGTCTTGATTGCACCTCTTACATTCTCCCGGATATCAAGAAGTATGTACTGCTTCCCGTATATGGTTTATGCAGATAACAATAACTGCTTCCACTTGCCTGCTTATTATCACATCCTGCCTTAATGCACTTAGGCTCACTTGCTTCACCTATTGAACCTATTACAAACAGAACACCTATTATCACAAAAAATATTGTCAGTCCCTGTCCAAATGAATTCTTTCTCATATTAATAGTCCTGCCTTTCCGCTGCCTGCAAACTTCGGGGCATATCCACAAAGTTGCGTGTGAAAAATTTATTTTTCACACTAGCCTCCTTTGCAAAAAACTCAGTCAAAATCATAATCATCCGGGTCTAATCCTGCTTCTTCCAATGCCTCTGCTCTGTCATCAGGATCCATAAGTTCTAATTCATCTACATCCAGTCCTGCTGCCATAGCATCAATCTCAAAATCCTCCTTTGTGTCATCCTCGAAGTCTCCGCCATCTCCAAATAATGCTTCATGTTCTTCCCTGCTGGTACAAAGCATTTCTTCTGCATACATCATTTCTGTGCTATCTATTTCTCCATCGCCATTTAAATCCATCCAATTTCTCATTGCCATACCTCCTGTAATCAAGAATTATCAAGGTTATTTGTTTCTTTCTGATTATATAGTACTACTTATGCTGTCCTATAATCATCACTTGCATATCGAATCTTTGTTCTTTTACCTGATTATTCATCATCTTCTTCAAGTTGCTGTTCTATTTTCGCTTCTCTGTAATCAATAATATCCGCTATCATAAGTACTATCTCTGACACTGCCACTAATATTAATCCAGTCTTTGCAAGTGTCTTTCCAACGGAATCATCTGTTTTCTTTGCCGCCTCAGCACTTTTTCCAAGCAGACCTATCAATCCTATATTTGCCAGTCGCTGTAAATTCCTGTTTATAGATTTATTTTCTCTATGAATTTCTCTTAATATTGTTTTATTTGTCATGGTAATTATCCTCCTTATTTTCAACCAACCATATCTTTTACTATATGCATATTCTCTTCCTGCCCATTATCTACAGGCTGCATTTTTGTCACTTCACTATGTTCTGGAACTTCCATTATATCTTCAATTTCCGCCAGATTATCTTCACAGGTATCAGCCAGCGATTCGCAATCAATGTAATCTGTCAATGCATACAGGCAGTTAAGTTCTTTCGTTTTTGCCTTCTTCTCAAGTCTCAACTCTTTAAGCCTCTTAAATACCTTATATCCCTGCGCGACATTGCAATTAGCATCTTCTGTTTCCAAAAGAATATTTTCAATCTCAGCATCTATCTCTTTGATGTCTATCTGTAGATTTGTTATATAATGTCCGGCATTTCTATAAAACTCTGCCTGCTGTCTTGCAAATGATAACCAGTCATTCTCTTTCCCATCAAACGGAGTGTAACTTCTTTCTTCTGCCATTGTTTCTTCACCATCCTTTTCATCAAATGTTGGTTCAATGCTGTATCTTTGCTTTGTATCTGAACTGTCGGAAGCTGTTCTATGTAAATCAGCTCTTTGCAATCTCCTGTCTTTGAGCACGCAATTTTCAAACAACTCCTCGTATTTTCTAGGTTTATACTTTCTTGTTTCCAATCCTTTGATACTTTTTAATGCCTGCTTCGCCCTAGTGACATTGGCATTCGTTCCAAAGCCGGTTTGAAAATACTCGATTCTCTGCAATTCATCCTTGATATCTCTTCTGTTTTCCCTACACACTCTTAGCAACTCAATCAGATCAGCGGCTTCATTATCATCTGTCTCACATAATTCAATATAATGAAGAATATCGCATATCTTCTGGTCTATATCTGAATGCTTTTTCGACAGCTCCTCCCTATAATCTTTCAAACCCTCTACAAGGTATGTAAAATGTGTAAGATATTCTGCCCAGTCCATTTCTGACAGATCATACGATGCAACATTTTTCTCAATCGGTTCTGTTACCTCATCATATGTTAATTCTTTTATTGGTGAAATATATTCATCATCATTATTTTCCTGTTCTTCTACATGTAATGCACCAGAATTGTCGTCTATTTCATTACTGCCTGATGCTTCTGTACTCATATCTTCCTCTGTTTCTTCAATCGGAACCATACAATAAAATGATGCTTTCTTTCCTACACATATACGGCTGTTAGCCTGTGCAAATGTAAATACTGTTGCATCCTGTTCTCCTGCCACTGCTACCAACTGGTCTGATTTATCAGTTCTATAATAATGACCACTATAGTCCATTATGTAATATAAAGAATCCGTTCCCATAGACACCTCCTATTCTAATGTCCCATCATTTCTGCATACATCGTAATATTCACACATAATGCAGCATCCTCTGAATTCCTTAGCATGTAATACTGTTTTTTTAATCCAATACCATAACCTATCCACTCTGCTACCTCATCTGCTTCAAAAAAAATAAGAACCAGTAAGAGTTTATCTCTTATCTGATTCTTATTATAAAAGCTAAGGTGTCCCATAAACACACCTTGCATATCGAATTTTCGTTCTTATTTTTTATATTGTTTTATCAATCTGTCAATTTCAGCATTCATCATTTCAACCACATTTTGTGGCCCTGCAAGCGTTACTCCCTCACCAAGACCTATAATCCACGCCAGAAACTGCCTGCTGACCGCAACCTCCACATTGACTACAAAGCGTTTATCATCCAATCTGATCATGGATACATCTTTGCCAAAGCGGTCTATCATAACACCAGCAAAAGAATTGTCGCACTCAATGCGCACCCACTCTTCTTTGCCTCCATACATGCCAAACATTTTTCTGGCATATGCAGCCATATCAAATGATTTGAATGCCTGCCTTCCTTCTCTTCCTTTGCCATTTGACTTGATATAAAGCATTTTATCTACACGAAAATGTTTTATTATTCCCTCATTACTGTCATATGCAATTAAGTAATAATTTTCATCATCCCAGGATAGTGACCATGGGCTGACCTCATAAAGTGCTCCATCATGGCGCAGTTCCATCTTCTTGTCAACGTTCCATTGAAAATACTGGAATGTTATCCTCGAATTTTCTGCTATTGCTGTATGTATCCTGTCAACATTGTAATAAATGCTCTCATTCATCGTCTTTACACGACCAGTCACAAATACCTGCCTGTGTAACTGTGATGCCTCGTACTTACTGGCAAGTCCTTCTATCTTTTTTATAAGCTCATTTGACTTCTTAGCTGTAATAAATTTTGCCGACTGCACAGAATCAACCAATAATTTTAATTCTGCAAGTTCAAACTGTCTGTTCCCTATATGATAGGAATATGTCCTGTCTTCCTGCGTTCCTATAACATCCAGACCATACACTCTTAAATTTTCAATGTCATTATATAAGCTTTTGCGTTCCGCACTTATGTCATACGCAGCGAGTGCTTCAATAATCTCCGGCATGGTAATACTGTGCGTTTCATCCGTCCGCTCCAGAAGAATTTTCATAAGATATATCAATTTCAATTTCTGATTTGATGATTTAGGCATATTGCACCTCCTAACTCCCCGATAAAACTAAAAACTTTTCTTATATGATACCATAAATAACCATATAAGAGAAGTTCCTTCATTCTTGCAAGTCCTAATGTCGGTACACTTTAATATTTTATCTGCATGTGCTACTTTGCAGAGCAACATATCACAATTAAAACCAGTACTACAATAGCAATTATCAATAAAACCGGCTGGGTAAATAACCATAATACTGCGAATAACAATACAAAAAATCCTACAAACTTACCTATTGCAGCTATTCCGGAATAATCCCCATCACAAGCAGCAATGATTGAACCGACAACAAATATTAAAATAAACGCTAATATATGCATAACTGCCACCTCCGTAAAAGTTCATGCTTTAACTCATGTATCTGTTCCTTATGCTTTATTTATAGCACTTTATACTGTCCAATAATCATCTCTTGCGCATCGAATTAATGTTCTGTATTTCGATAAAACTGTACAAAAAAAGGACGCAGAATCTCTTCCACGTCCTCACATCTATCTGGCTTTATCTTCTCTTACCTTCGGTGCTGTGTCCCTGATACCATATACTGTGAACCGGTTATCCAAATCAACATTTGTCTGATGGTTAAAGATGTTAAGCGAACCATTTACAAAAAGCTCCAGTGACAATGCAATGTCGATATACAACTTTCTCACACAGCGGTCAATGATTGACTTCTATCTAGAATTTAAGCTGTCCCCGATGCACTGCTATCTGAAAGAATCTCAAATGGCAGTCCGATATACCTTTGTGTGCTCCATATTAATCTTACATATTAGATAAATGCATGTAAAATTTCTTTTACATAGCTTAATTGCGGTCTATTTAGCTTGTTTCTTGACTACTCTGGAAAAATATTTCTACCCTCGCCCCACCTGTATTTTCAGAATTTGAAAGTTTAATACCTCCACCATATTTTTCAGCCACAGTTTTTGCAAAAAATAGGCCCATCCCATAATGGGCCCCGCCATTTCTACTTGTGTCATCCATAAAAAACTGCTCTGTGCCATGCAATAATGCTTCTTTTGTAAATCCTGATCCGCTATCCTCCACAATGAATGTCAGCCGGCCATCCTGCTCCTTTGCGTCAATATAAATGATTCCATTTTCTTTTGTATGCTCCACTGCATTCTGAATCATATTCATTACGGCCCGGAACATTGGATCATAAGCAATCGTTACCTTTTTATCACTTTGTCCCGCCTTCCAATCTATTTTCTGGTGATAGATTTCTACAAGTCCGAGTGCCTGTTCCTTTATATCTGCGAAAAAATCTTCTAACCTCACCGTTGTATAGGTAACATCACTGCAATTCCATGATTTTGTGACATCTATCAACTGTTTTACATAACTTTGTATCTGTGTTGTGCCGTTCAAAACATAAGTGATATTATTCTTCTGTTCTGTGGTCAGTTCAGTCTCTGAAAGTAGTTCTGCATTTCCCCGTACAATCGTAAGAGGTGTTTTAATATCATGCGCCAAAGCAGACATCTGTTGTTTCTTTTCCTGCTCTGTTTTCCACTGCTTTTCTAAAGATTCTCGCAATGCATCTCGCATATCATCGATTGCCGATAAACAGTCATCAAACTCTTTGATACCGGAACAGGATGTCTCATATTCCAGATTTTGATCCTTTATTTGTCTGATTGCGTCTAATACAGGCTGCATCTGCTTTTTGATTCTTTTTCCAAAACGTACGGACGGAATGATGATAATCGCTACCGCTCCAATCACTGACATAATAATCATCACATTCTGTGGTCCTATAAAATGCTCCCTCAAAAAAGCTGAATGATATTGAGGTGTCAGGCGATATTGCAATACAACATATTCATTTTCCCTTACAATTACTTTATAAAAATATTTCCCGGATGCGTTTCCGTACTTTGCAACATTCCATGATATCTGTTCGTATTGTTCTGACAGATCTCCACCTATTTTCTCTCCATTCTCTGAAAAGATTACATAATCACAAAGTGCAGGAATCATCTCAGCAGTTACTTTATCCGCATGTAAAATCGTATCATATGCTTCATTAATCTTTTGCTCTGCATAATTCGCCGGATAGATACAGCCCACACTAATCAAAAGGGACAGCAGCAGCCAAGCAGCAATCACCAAACCTACTAATGATCCAAGCATGACCAGTACATATCTCATAAAAATCCAGCTGAGTGCATTGCTTCTCTTTACTCTTCCCATTTATATCCAATCCCCCAGACTGTTTTTATCGGTGTATAATCATAATCCGCAAATTTTGCTCTTATATTTTTGATATGCGTGATAATGGTACTGTCATTACTCTCACTGTCAAAACCAAAGACCTCTTCTAAAATCTGTTCTTTCGAGAAAACCTGTCCCCTGTTTTTAGCCAGGAATTCACAAATTTCGTACTCCGCTTTCGTAAGAGGAAGTTCCTTATCATCAACCAATAGTTTCTTTTGAGATATTTGAATACAGACCCTCCCCAAAACCATCCGGACAGAATGTTCCCTGTGCTCTCTTCTAAGATGTGCATGAATCCTTGCCCGAAGTTCCATCACTCCAAATGGCTTTGAAATATAATCATCTGCTCCCAACGAAAGTCCGTTCACAAGACTTTTTTCCTCCGTTTTTGCGGTAAGAAACAAAATCGGACAATCCACAAGTGCCCTGATTCTTTTGCATAATTCAAAGCCGTCAATTCCAGGCATCATAATGTCAAGTAAAATCAGGTCATAACGATGTAATTCTTCCATATTAAGTTTCAGCGGATTACTTACTTTGGTAACCAGATGTCCATCCTTATTCAAAATGCTTTCTATCATTTCCAGAATTGCCGGTTCATCATCAACTGCCAGTATTTTTGCCATAGTTTCCCTCGATTCTATTCCGATATTCTGTTTCCTTCCCAGTGGTTTATCCACCAAAAATAGTATACCATACTAATCCCTGTAAATATTAAGCAACCTGGTATGAATGACAACCATTCACCTACACTAGTTTCTCCCAATACAGATTGCAGATAAGTATATGGTACTCTACCCGTCCAGCAGACAAATACATATTTCCACACATAATCTCCAAGTCCGGTAAGCATCAATGCACTAATTAGTCCTGATATAATCCCTGCTCCAATGGATACCCCTTTTCCAAACTGAAAAGCCAGAATCAGCTGCCACAGATAAAGTGGAACACTGCTTCCCCACAGCAGCAATGCTGCAAATATACATCCTTTCATGATTTCGATATCGCTTGATGCGATTCTTCCAAATCCAATTCCGAATATGATTGCTGTCAATAGGATAGCGCACAGACACAAAACCAGTAGCATCAACAGTTTTGATAAAAATGCTGCAGGTTTATCCGGTAAAGACAACAGATTTTGAAAATCACCTGCATTTTGTTCCTGTTCCATCACACTTGCTGTAAAAATTCCAATAAGTACCGGAAGTCCTGCTCCTATTGCCTGATAAAATGCAATCACTTTCATATTTTCATTCCATGGTGAAAAAAAGTAATATATTAAAAATATAACGCTGGTTATAATCGGAATCAGTAAGTGTGCCAGAATCACAGATGTTCCTTTCATCTTTCGCAAGTCTGCATTAAGAGATCTTCCAATCATCTTATTTCACCTCTCTTCTCTCAAACCATTTCAAAAACAGAACCGTTACAAAAACAAACCAGATGATTGAGAGACACATTCCCGGAACAATGACTCCCGTATCCAAAAGAGGATTCCCTGCTTCTGCGGCAAGTCCATTTGGTAAAACATGAAGCAACGGGCACATCATTCGCATAGGGATTGCAGAAACAAGTACATACCAGATTCTGGTTTGTGATATTACCACACCGCTGACGGTAATAAATAGGCAGACGAACAGGTTTACAATCATTCCAAATCGTTCACTTAAAAATAAAGCTACCGGAATCTCCCATAACTCAGAAACCGTCAGAAACAATACTGCAATCAACGCTCCTCCAACTGGAACATGTGTCGTTAGAAGAAAGCCTCCAAGCGTTGCTCCTGCAAACACAATCACATTAGAAAACAAAATCATGTACCCAATATAAATAATTTTCCCCAGCAACAATTTTCTTCTGTCTGTGGGAATAGTCATTAAATGATAGTATTTTATCTTTTTCTCCTGCGCCACAGAAAGATAACAAAATAGAGCAATCATCCCCGGCAGCAAAAGTGTATACCACCAGTTCCAAACACTTTCTGCATAAGCATTTGTCATCCCAAGAGTAAATATAAATGCCATGACAAATGTAAGAAGAGGAAATCCCCAGATAAACTTTTTTCGCACGGTTCTTTTGGCTTTTTGATGTTCTGCTTTTATAATATTAACCATGGATTTCACCTGCTTTCTGGTTTTTTCTTACCACATTCATAAACAAATCTTCAAGATTATCTCCCTGCTTTAATGCTCCTTCGTATCCTAAGATTCCACCTGAAATAATCCCGACTTTATCTGCAAGTAACTGTACCTCTGAAAGAATATGACTGGAGAGAATTACAGTGATTCCCTGTTCCGGAAAAGACCGGATCAGCTCTCGTAATTCCTCGATTCCTATTGGATCTAATCCATTCGTAGGTTCATCCAATATCAAAAGTTCCGGTTCTCCAAGCAATGCCATTGCAATGCCTAGTCTTTGCTTCATTCCCAAAGAAAACTGCCCTGCTTTCTTCTTTCCGGTGTTTGTAAGTGATACAATCTGCAAGACCTCATCAATTCTGTTTTCATCTGTACCAAGCAATAATTGTCTTACCTTCAAATTCTCTCTGGCGGAAAGATTTTCATAAATAGGCGGATT
>ERZ791737.317-NODE-317-length-49923-cov-21.413973_pt1 | contig 49923 bp, 44 predicted proteins | sample MGYA00510042_ERZ791737 | MGnify/ENA primary metagenome ERZ791737 (study PRJEB30046, sample SAMN00791965) | human gut metagenome | study: EMG produced TPA metagenomics assembly of the A metagenome-wide association study of gut microbiota in type 2... | reverse complement strand
TGTTCTTAAACCCAGGGCGTTGCCCTGGGCTGATAGATGAAAGCCCTTCAGGCTTTGCTGCAAGTAATCCGAATGGAAACCTTGCTCCAGCGCTACGCTGGTAAATTCCTATTTAAAAGAACTTGTGAAACTTGAATTTCTTATGTAATGTTCCTGATTAATCAGAACTGTCTGTCCTGAATGACAGGTGTCTTTTCCCTGAATTACAGGTGCCTTGTCACCAGCTCCCCGTTTCCTCCGCTGCCGTCCTCCCAATGCCCGACGGTTGCCGTTACGTTTACCGCCTTTGGATCGAGTGAGGAAGGATCGGGAATTTCTACTGAAACGGTGTAGGATATTCCTCCTGCGCCTACGCCTCCTTCAAAGTGGATGGGCAGACCGGTGTAGACCAGGTCGTTCTCCGGCTCTTCATCCGTTGCCAGGCGCAGGTCTATGGTGAACTCCGCTTCCGGCTGTACCAGCACAAAGCCTGGCAGCTCGGCAACGCCTGCTTCGAAGGGGAAACAGTTGCCTGACTTCTCACTGTCATAGAGGATGACGGGCGGTGCCGGAGTGCCGCACTCCAGCTTTTCGGTGAGCAGCGAAAGCGTCACTTCCTGTGCCAGCCCGTTCAGGCGGAGTGAACGGATGCTGTATTGTTCGGGATTTTCTACATCCAGTTTCAGTCGGAAGCTCAGTTGGGTGAGCAGGTGGCGGTGTACCAGCATCTTTTCTGTATCTGCCGTGAAGGGATTCTCCGCCGATCCGCTTTGTTCGGCTGTCAGCATCAGGTCTTCTTCCCCGGTGAGGGTGTATGTCAGTGTTCCGTCTTCTGTCAGGGGTGCGGGAGGGTAGAATCCGCGCAGGTAAACGGGGGTGCCGTCCGTGGGGTAATAGCGCACGGGGACAAGGGTAATCTCATTGCCTGTTGCAACGCCGTCCCAGCATTGCGTATAGCTTCCTGAAACGCTTCCGCATGCCACGCATACGGGGGTGCCGTCGAAAGCGTCTACTGCGGCTCGGGTGCGGATACCGGTATACAGTTGTATAGGTATCGGTTCGGGCTCGGAGGAGTGTTTGGAGCAGGCTTGCAGCACTACGGTCAACACTGTAAGCAATGACAGCGCGACAAAGAGGGAGTGTATCGCAAGCTGCGGATAAATCTGTTTATTTTTCCATTTCATGAATTGCTGTATTATTCAGAACAAGTCGTTCAGTTTGATCTCTGCCAGATAGATTCGCGTCATGTGATTGATCACTCCGAGTTTTGCAGCTGCACCGCGATAATGCTGGTACAGCATCTCGTGTGTGGGATGGTTGCAGTTCAGATGCTCACCGATGGCTTCCAGCAGGTCGAGCAGGGTTATCTGATAGCTGGGCCTTGCCAGTTCGTAGGCGGTCAGCAAGTCTCGCTGCTCGGTATCCTTGCAACGTATCAGTCCTCCTGCTTCGAGTTTCAGAAGCAGTTCGGAAACGGTGTTCTGTACAAGGGCATAATAGGGCAGGATTTCCTGCGTATTTCCCTGGGCTATGTCGTTGAGTACCGATATAGCCGTCTGTGTTAATGGTGTCAGCATGATATTTATGTTGGTGGTAAGTACGCAGTGTATAGCTATAATGCCCTAAAGGCGTTATAGTCAACGTCGAATTGTCTTTTTGATTAAGATTTTGTGATCAGTTTGCGAAATTGCAATAACTTAATTTTGATTGAATCTATTCTTCAATTCATTATAGATGCTGAACAATACTTCAACTTTAGAAAGAAGTTCATTCAGAATTGTAATTACATCAGTATCGAGCAAGGGATAGTCATGAGAAATTTCATATCAGTTGCATCCCTTTTTCTAATGCTTCATGTACTACCAATGAATCTTCATGGTCGCCAATGACATCTATCTTTTGATCGCCTAAATACTGTTTCAGACGTGAAATCATACGAATACGAGCCAATACGCCTTTCTTTTCTCCTTCTGTACGGACCAGCAAATCAATATCCCCTCCGCGTTTCTCATCATTGAGCCGGGAGCCGAAAAGATATACCTTCACACTTTCGCCATAAATTTCTTTGGCGATTCGGATAATGGTCTGTATTTCTTTAGATTGTAAGCGCATTCATTCGTTGTTTTCGCAAAGATAGCAATTTTTATCCGGATTATCATCGATTTTTTATAAACATTTTCCAAACACCAATGATGAGATTTCCTTCCACATCCTTTCAATTTCTCTCTCTGTAGCATACTCCTGAAAAGCCGTCATGATGCGGATGTAGAAGCTCAACTTCAAATCCTTACCATCTCGAACTCTCGTAATACGTGCGGCGGCTGATATGGCAGTCGCTGCAAAGCTGTTTAACGCTGATTCCCAAGTTGAGACGGAAATCATCAATATATTCGCCTAAACTCTCGTAACTACATGATTCTTCTGTTGCTTCAAGCATGATTTTTATAAATTGAAATGAGTACAAAAAACATAAATTTGGCGGGCATTTTACCGGGCATTTGCCCGATTGATAATATAATATAATATATATATATATACTAAAGGGGGAATTCTTCTGACGAAGAAATTTTCGCCTTCAGGCGATGAAGATTCAAACCATTTAAATTCTTCATTTATTGAATAATTATTGTTTGTATGATGATAATTTCAAAAAGATGACAAATTGAGTTGTCGGTTCTGTTGATTTACCGCAGACTTTACCGCAAACTTCTGCGCAAACTTTTGCGGTTGATAATAATATATATTATATATACTAAAGGGGGATTCTTCTAACGAAGAACTTTCGCCTACCGGCGATGAGTATTCAATGCTTTAAACTTCAAGGAAAATATTATAACATCTGCTCTTTTGCTTGCTTATACGATGAAGCTTGAAGATTAGTAATCATGCCGTGCAAAGATTAGTAATCATGCCGTGCGAAGATTAGTAATTGCATTCCCTGCAGATTATTATCTTTCTATGATTTCTATGAATTCGGGTTCTATGTAGGCGGTTGCGACGGCTACGATGCCCGGTATCTTGATGACGATCCGTTTACTTCGTTTGCCCTTTACTTTCAGGAGTACCCCTTCCACGCCATCGAATGCTCCTCCGTGTACACGTACTTTTCTGCCTTTTTCCAGGCAGACTTCTTCCGGTTTATAGTATGTGAGGTCTTCTTCGTATTTCTGTGCCACTTTGATGAAATCCTGCATCTGACTACCGGGTACGATAATGATTTTTCGTCCCGCGTCCGCTCTTTGCGTGATATATTGAAGATAAGGATTTCTTGTTTTGAATTCAGTCAAGGTCGATTTGGTGGTACGTACAAAGACCAGGTTGGAAATGGCGGGGACAAGTACCCGCTCTTTTCTTCCGTGATGTTCTTTGATGGTATAGCACATGGGAATGAAACTTTCAATATTTTCTTTCTTCAACTCCTTCTGTGCATGTAGTTCCTTTTTGTAAGCATACATGGCATACCAAACGGTAGTTTCTTCACCTTCTTTTTCCGTCGTGTTATACATTCTTTTATTCTGAATTTTATTGTGTTATGCTTGCGTTAGGGCATACCTTTGGGACCTTGAAGTCGCTGCAATGCAGTGTATTTCAATTAGTTAATCGTTTGTTTACTCTAATATCCCCTTTTTTATTTTGTACTGTCTCTATATAAGAGACAGCACAACGTGTATAACCGCCAATAAATCAGTTTATTACAGATGATTATTTTTTGCTTAATGAGACGACTTTAATATTTTTTCATCGCCTATTAAAGTTAGTTTATAAAAAATAGGGATTGACTATATATTTAAATAATTAGTACTTCGTATTATTTTATATGAATGTAAAATGTTGATCTTTAAAATATTGAATCCTTGTTGCAAACAATTTTATTAAATTTTTCCTTGCTTATATTTGCTAATGTCTGCACTAATTAATACTTTTGTCAGTGCTTTGTGCTGTCTCTTATATAGAGACGTTACTAATTCTTTTGTAGAATCAGTTGCTATTATTTCGATTATGAAAGGATAAATAAGCAAGATTTTTCAATTAAAATCCTCTGTTGTTTGAGTGTAGTTGTAGAGGTGATTTTTCTTTTTTCGGCTATCTTGATATGAAAAGAAGGTTTTATTTTGCTTTTCCTTTTTCTCTTTCTTATATTTGTATATTCAATTAAAAGAAAATATGAAAGCTAAAGAACCTGCATCCGTTTATTATACCCCCTCTATGGTTAGAGCCCTGCAGCGACATATTCAGCGGAGGATAGAAAGTGAAGAGGATCCGGATAAGTTGTCACAGATTAGCCGTTTATTGGCATTATCTTCAGATGAAAGTGTTTTTGAAGAACGCTATTTGCGAGCTAAAGCTTTTGCCAAAGCTCATTTTGATGAAGATTATGTAGCAAGTTTGGAAGCTCGTAACTTTCTGGTGGATGAGCCCTTTCCACTTTGTGACTTCACTGATGAAGAGTGGGAAAGAGAGATGGAAAATGCAGAGGCGAGTGGGGTAGCATCTGATGAGGAAGTAGAAAAAATGTTCTCTATATGGAAAGACTACGAGTAACTTGGAGCAAAACAGCTATACGTGCTTTTTATGATGAGGCTTTATGGTATCAAGTAAATAAAGGTGGGCAATTTGTGAAGAGTTTTTCTGAGAATATTCAAAAGACTATTAATACAGTATCAGGGATGCCCGATATTGGTCGTTTAGAGAAAGAAGGAAGTAGAAAAATATACCGTTCGGTTTTATCGCACCCTAAATGTAGAATATATTATTGGCATAATAACCATGAGTTGCGTGTTGTCAATCTGCGTTTTACCCAAATGAATGTTTGATGAAGGATTGAAAGTCTGCTTTATGTGATTTGTTATATTTCCTTTAATGGAGAATATTTCCTTGATTAATCTTACGAAAGTCTCGTAGAATTTATGTAAATTTGTACAGACTAAAATCACTTAAACGCACCTGCTTATGAAAACACAACATTTTGTTCCTCTTCTTCTTTCCCTGCTTCTTGGAGCTTGTACCGGAAGTAAAACCTCTGATGGAAAATCGCTGAACGACTGTCCCGAAATAGCTACTCTTCAGCAAGTAGGCAATGACAAGGTAATGGTGGTGCAGCTGGATAAGGTAAGAGACACTCTTGACTTGCCACTCAGCCGATTATTGGATGATTTTCAAATCGTGCCGCTCGACAATCGGAAGGAGGCACTGACCAAAGGACAATCTGTAACTGCTTACGATAATTATGTAGGTATGGGAGGCGGAATGGACGATCCTTACAGACTGTTCGACCGCAAAGGACGTTTCCTCTGCCAGATAGGAGCGAACGGGCAAGGACCGGGTGAGTATTGGGCCGTTTACGACAGTTATATAGATGAACCCAACGACCGCATCTACCTGATGCCATGGAATGCAAAATCCATGCTTGTCTATAATTTGAAAGGGGAGTATCTTTCGTCTATCCCATTACCCACATTGGTGCCGAAAGGTGTCTTCTCTATCGACACTCAAAAACAACGTCTGACGGTGGGGCTGCTTCCTTTTGCCGATATCAAGGGGGCTTCCGTAGTGTGGCAGCAAGACTTTGAAGGCAATATCCTGCATCGGGTAGAAGCTTCTCCTTATGCTATTACGCCCGACTATAGCAATGAAGTATCGAGTTACCAGAACAGCGGTAACGGGATATTTGATTTCTGTATTTTCCATTGGCAGGCAACGGCCGATTCGCTCTACCATTTCCTGCCCGAAGAGAACCGCCTTGCTCCGGTACTGACTCTGCAGCAGCCGGAAGAGAAAATACAGCATGACTATGTAGAACTGCCTGAACATTATCTGATAGATATCCCTACCGGATATACAAATAGTGAATATGGGTCTTACGTATCTCAACGCGCTTCGGTGGTGCTTGATAAGCAAACTCGGAAGGGAGCCTATGTACGCATACAGAATGACTTGATAGGAAATGCTCCGGTGGAGTATGCTTTTTTCTACTTCAGACGCGGGTACTTTGCTTATACCATAGAGCCGGGAATGCTGCTGGAAAATATAGAAACAGCTCTTTCCCGTCCGGAGTTACTCAATGAGAAACAACGGAGCATGCTGGAAACATTGAAGGGTAATATCAATGAGAATGATAATAACTATCTCTTTGTCGGGAAGATTAAGAAGAATGCCGATTTGTCCGGATTGGAAAGTATGCGGCAACTGCCTGACGTGCAGAAGCAGGAAAAGCCTGATATGGCAATGACTGCTTCGCAGGAAGAAGAACAGACAGATACGGTTGTTTTCAATACCCCTTATATCAAGGATTGGAAGGAGTATTACCGGACCAATAACCGATTTAAAGATTGGGACCCTAATAACGAAGTAACAACATTAGTGGGTGCCGTCATAGAGAAAGATGGAACACCCTGGAATTTGAAAATCCTCAGGAGTAGCGGGCATGACGAACTGGACCAGGAAGCTATTCGTCTGGTTAGGGAAGCGGATATTGATCCGGCCACCAATAAAGCAAAGCAACCCGTGCGATGCTACAATTTTGCGGCGCCGGTATCGTTTCCTCTCAAATGATCGGTGCCTTACCGTTTTCCGTATAGCTTATCTATCAAGTCCGGCCGACCTATCCGGCGCAATTCGTTGATGATGTTCTTGCGCTCTTCGGGTTTGTACCAGAAGAAGAACTGGCGTTGTGCCAGTTTTTCTTTTTGCGTCTTGGCACTGAACACCGGTTCCAACGTATAAGGATGAAATCCCGTGTACCATGCTTCGGTGGCTACTGTCATCGGAGTGGGGGTGAAGTCCTGCACCTGCTCCAACTGGAAGTCCATGCGTTTGGTGATGACGGCAAGTTCGGCCATATCCTCTTCCTTGCATCCGGGATGGCTGGATATAAAGTAAGGTATGAGTTGTTGCCGCAGCCCTTCTTCACGGTTGATGCGGTCGAATATCTGCTTGAATTCTCCAAACTGGCTGAACGAAGGCTTGCGCATGATGTTCAACACCCGGTCCGAAGTGTGCTCCGGCGCCACTTTCAGGCGGCCGCTGACGTGGCGGGCAATGAGTTCGCGGGTATATTCGGCAGTGCTTTTGTTGGTAGCCGGGTCTTTGCTTTGATGAAGCAGCAAGTCGTAGCGCACGCCACTGCCGATAAAGGATTTCTTGATGCCGGGCAGGGAGTCTACTGCATGATAGATATCCAATAATGGACGATGGTCCGTGTTCAGGTTGGGGCATACTTTGGGATGGATGCACGACGGGCGCTTGCATCGTTTGCAAAGTGTTTCGTCCCGCCCTTTCATCCGATACATATTGGCCGACGGACCTCCCAGGTCGCTCAGATATCCTTTGAAATCGGGCAGCTGGGTGACTGCTTCCACTTCTTTCAGAATACTTTTCTTGCTGCGACTCACGATGAACTTCCCCTGATGTGCCGAGATGGTGCAGAAAGCGCATCCGCCGAAACATCCCCGGTGGATGTTAACGGAGAACTTGATCATGTCGTATGCCGGGATGCGTTTCCCCTTATATTTGGGATGGGGAAGACGGGTGTAGGGCAGATCAAAAGAGTAATCAAGCTCGGCTTCGGTCAGCGGAGGGTAGGGAGGGTTGACGACTACCGTTTGCCTGCCCGTTACTTGCAGGATGCGCGAAGCTGCATACTTATTGCTTTCTTCTTCGATATGGCGGAAGTTGCCCGCCTGTTTCTTTTTGTCTTTCAGGCATTCTTCGTGGGAAAAGAGGGTGATATCCCCTTCTTGCGGAGCAACCTCTTTATCGAGATAAACCATTTGAGGAATATCGGAAATCAGTCGCCTGAAGTCTTCTCTGCCGACGGAATTGTTTCCGACGGTTTGTGCCAGCTTGCTTTTCAGTCTCTCGGCAAGTTCCACAATCGGCTTTTCGCCCATGCCATATATCAGTGAATCGGCGCCACTGTCTATAAGGATGCTTGGGCGCACGCGGTCTTGCCAGTAGTCGTAATGAGTCAGCCGGCGCATGCTTGCCTCGATGCCTCCCAGCACGACCGGGACATCGGGATATAGTTTCTTCAGTATTTGGGTATATACGATGGAAGGATATTCGGGACGCATGTCCGGACGGGCATCCGGGGTATAGGCATCGTCACTGCGCAGGCGCTTGTTGGCTGTATATTTGTTTACCATCGAATCCATGCATCCGGCACTGATGCCGAAGAACATGCGGGGGCGTCCCAGCTTTTTGAAATCGCGCAAATCGTCGCGCCAGTTTGGTTGGGGGATGATGGCTACGCGTAATCCTTCTGCTTCGAGGATGCGGCCGATGACGGCAGCCCCGAAAGACGGGTGATCCACGTAAGCATCACCGCTGAATAGGATTACATCCAATTCATCCCATCCACGGAGTTCTACTTCTTTTTTGGTGGTGGGTAACCAATCAGTCAGTCGATATTCTTTCATGCCGCAAAGATACGGAATAAAAGTTATATAGTAAACTGCAACGTCATTTGCTCTCCGTCGTAAATCTCACGGAAGCCGATTTGCTGTTCGGCGAGGTACTCTTTCAGGTCATTGAAAGCAGCAGCATCGTCCATGATGATTTCCAGCTTCTCACCCGGCCGCGCTTCGCACATGGCTTTCACGGCAGGGATAAGAGGACTGTAGTGCTTGGGTCCGCACGTGTCGATGGTTTTCATTTATTCTTCCTCTTCTACGGTTTCTTGTTTGGAAAGCCATTGCAGATAGAGCTTGATAAGTTGCTGCAATCCGAACGCTTTCATGTTGTTGTGATAAATAACGTCGATACAGAGGTCGAGCAGGTCTTTGCTATCTTCCTCTTGCGCGGCGATGAGGGAGCGGATGTTCAGCTTTAATTTTTCGAGTACATCTTCGTCTACGATACCGTTGCTGTCGATGAGGTGACGGAAGAGTCCGTATTTCTCAATGGTGGCAAGGTTATCTTCTGAAATTTCTAAACTGCGGGTTCCGCTGGGGTTGGCTTGTATAGTGTACATGTTCTTTTTATTTTGAGGATTAATATTCGGGTTACTTTAGGAGCAAAGATAAGATTTATTTTATGATTACCTCTTCCTTTCACTTAGAAATTGAAGCACGGATGCCATAATTGCAGTTCTGTCCGCTTCTTCCCTGATGCTTTCGAAAGGGAAACCCATGACGAAGGTGCGGTAGTCGTTACCCTGATAAGCCACGGCGGCGGACTGATTGCCATTGGCATAGGTCATCACCGGGAAAGCGGGAGACATGGGCAGGATGCAATCGGGGGCGGTGACCGGATAGGCTTGCTCGTTGGGAAGGCGGGGGAGGGTGAATGTACGTCCCAGGCCTTGAACGGCGATATTATTTTCTGCTGTTTGCAGGGAGTTGCCGTAGCGGTACTTCAATATGTTCTGAATGAATTCCCGGTCGCCCTGCCGGCTGTTCATATCACTGCCTACGTAGGCGCCGCTGACCAGCAGCTTTCCTCCTGAACGGCAATAGGAAGTCAGTGCGCGCTGTATCGGCGAGGAGAAAGTCTTGTAATAGATGCTTCGCGACGGGTTGCCGGATGCATCTTCTTTTTCCAGTCCGAGGATATAGTCTACTATCGCATAGTCTTCCAAAGAGATTATGCCACTTTCTACTGCCTCGTCGCTGCATGACACAAAACTGTAAGTGCCGGCGGCTTGTATTGCTTTGCCGTGTATGAAAGGATAGTCGAAAGTGTTTCCTATGATTTTCATACCTTCGTATTCGCTACCGCTGCTTCCCAACCCTTTTCCTGCATCCTTGCGGTTGAAGTTCTGCTGGGCACCGCAAAGGGAGATGTCGTAGAGGTAGGGGACACCCGGGTCTTGGGCGATGTCGAAGCCGGCTTGGGTGGGAGTATCGATCACGGCCGGTCCGCTGATACGGTCGAAACCGTTGACGATGAGTACACGTTCCTGTTCGCGTTTGGATTTGTAGGCCGAGAGCGTTTCGGAGGGGAAGCTTTCGCCCCCGCGGTTGACGGCGGTCACTTTGAAGGAATAGACGATGCCCGGTTCTATTTTTGCAGTATAAGACGGGGTGCTTACGCGTACGCCGTTATCAAATCCGCCGCGTCCGATGCGGGTATAAACAATGTATTCGCGTGGTTTGGCAGTGGGTTCCAACGGGTCGTCTTCGCCTTTCCAGGAGAGTTCGAGGGTATTCTTCTTCTTGCCGAAGCGGATGGCGAAATGGCTGACGGGAAGGGGCTGCACGATGTAATCTTTGTCGTGCTGGCTACAGATGTATTGCAGGATGGCTTTGTAAAGTGCACGTCCGACGGTGAACTTGAAGTTTGGATCGTGTCCCAGGCGCATGTCTGCAAAGTTCTGGTGCGACAGAAGTTCTACGATGGTGGAAGGAACTGCAGGCAGGCGTGTTTCGCTGTAGTTGCGGTCCCACATGCTGCGGCGCGTCCAGTCGGTGTTGAAGGTGGAACGGATATCATGTTGCAATTGAGTCAGCAGGATGTCCGAGAGGTCGCGTGAGGCGTAACGGTCTGTGCCGGCATTCAGGCGCCCGTTGTTGAAATCGGTGGTATAGACGCCGAGGGTTCCTATGATTTCGTCTTCCCGGCTGAAGCCGGCATCACTGTGTAATGCCATGCTCATTTCGAAAGGCACGCCCAGCCCTTCTTCTGCGGGGTTGAAAAGAGATTTTCCTGCCAGATGATTCACCATACGCGAACGTACGTTGATGTCGTCCGCCATGTCGTTCGTTCCTTCTCGACCAGAATATACGGGATAGGGCATGCCTGCCCATTGGGCGGAATAGCGTGCACCTTCCAGGTATCGGGGCAGTCCACTGGTTTGTCCGCCACGTGCGATATTCCCCATGCCGCCACCAAAGCGGACGGCATCGGCGCAGACTACACCTTTCTCCCGGCTTTCATTGCTCAGAACCACCATGCCGTAATCATTTCTACCTTTATCGAAGGTGAAAGTGCCGAGATAGACCCAGGTGCCGCCACCGATTTGCTGGTTTACCGTAAACTCGGTGACACCGCCGTTGTGGAATACGAGGTACTTGGCATCGCTCACACTGTTGGGCAAGGTCTGGTAGGAGACGTATACGGCATATTCTCCCGTCTCCGGAATGTCGGGCACCCATTCGGCAAAGGCTTTGTCTTTTTTCTTTTCGGTTTTGGCGAAGCGTGCCGTACCGCTGAGGAAAGGATTTTCTCCTTCCTGATAGATACGTTTTCGTTGGGCGAATCCGGGCAGATTGGCCTGTTCCCAGCGGGCTTTCCGGCTTTTGACATCCAGATAGAGGGAGCCTTGGCTGCCTTGTCCGCTCAAAGTGCCGTCGTTGTCTACGATTACTTCCTGCTTCTGTGTGTCGCGTTCGCGCGGGGTGAATACGTTGGCTCCCGCATTTTCAAGCATAGGGATGAGGTAGGGAAGGATGAAAGATTGAGTGAACTGGTCTTCGGTGGTACAGAACAGTCGCGGGCGTTGCCATGCCCACTTGTTCATGTCGTTGATGTAATAATTTCCGTGACTTTGCCACAGGGCGATGTGCCGGCCTTCCAGCCCGCGGGTGATGTCATAAGGACGGGAAGTACGGGTAACCCAGGGAGCGCCTTTATATTCCAGATTACCGAACAGCCGCGCCTTGTCTTTTTTCCCTTTCCGGTAGAGGTTGGGGATGAGGTCGTCGATGCTGCGCCCATAAGTATATAAGGTGATATCGAAGTAGTTCACCGGACCGGGGAGGATTTGTCCCAAACGCCGGTAGATGGCATCGACGGTTTCCGGTCGCATGGGTTGGTAAGCAAACCGTTCGTCGGCATAGATAAGCAGCTTTTTCTTCCGGAAATCAATGCGGAAACTGTCCAGTTTGCAGGTCCCGATATTGACGGTATTGGTACTATATTCTCTGAAGAAGGTCCGGAGGCGTTCTTCTACATTCTTTTCGATATCCTGGGCGGAAAGCAGTATTCCGTGTAAAAGCAATATGCTGATAAGAATTATTTTTCTCATATCTGTTTCTTGGGTGTGCAAAAGTACATAAAAGATGGCTTCGATGGCGATTGAGTTACTTTCTTTTTTATATTTTTGCAAACTACATTATAAATACATAAAACCTATGAGAACACTCTTAAAAAACTCTTTGGCCTTTCTCTTGGCCTTGATGCCGGTTTTAGCTTTTGCGCAGCAGGCTCCTCTGATTATGAATGTCGGTGCCCGCCAGACTACATCCCTTGACGGACAGTGGAAAACAATCGTAGATCCTTTTGAAAACGGGTACTATGATTATCGTCTGAAACCTTATGACGGCGGTTATGCCCAAGACAAAACCTATTCGGACAAGACCCAGCTTCAGGAGTATGATTTTGAAACGGACAAGCTGTTGTTTGTTCCCGGTGACTGGAACACGCAACGTCCGCAACTGTACTATTACGAAGGGACGGTATGGTATCGGAAGCATTTTGAATACTCGCTGCAACCGGGCAAACGTCTGTTTGTGAACTTCGGTGCAGCCAATTATGAAGCCATCGTATGGTTGAACGGCAAGCGCCTGGGACAACACGTAGGCGGATTCACTCCTTTTAATTATGAGATTACCAATCTGTTGAAGGATGGTACGAACAGCCTGGTGGTGAAAGTGGATAACAAACGCCGTCCGGAAGCTGTGCCTACGGTCAATGCCGATTGGTGGAACTTCGGTGGTATCACCCGTCCTGTTACTTTGGTTGAAATGCCTTCTACTTATATACGCGACTATTATGTACAGTTGCAGAAGAATGACAAGAATATGATTGAAGGATGGGTGCAGCTGGATGGCTCTGCCAAGGAACAAAAGGTAGTACTGGATATTCCCGAATTGAAAATAAAGAAGGAAGTAACTACCGATGCCAATGGTTATGCCTCTTTCCAGGTAAAGACGAAACCTGTGCTTTGGACGCCTGAGAATCCGAAACTGTATGCCGTGAACCTTTCTTCCGAGACGGACAAAGTATCGGATGAAATCGGTTTCCGTACCATCCGCACGGAAGGTACCAAGATATTGCTGAATGACAAGGAAATCTTCTGCAGGGGTATCAGCATTCATGAGGAGACACCTTATTATAGTGGACGTGCCTATTCAAGGGATCATGCTCACACGCTGCTGAGTTGGGTAAAGGAACTGGGATGTAACTTTGTGCGTCTGGCGCACTACCCGCATAATGAAGAGATGGTTCGCGAAGCCGAGCGTATGGGATTCCTGGTATGGTCCGAGATTCCGGTTTACTGGACTATCCATTGGGAAAATAAGGATACTTACAAGAATGCGGAACAACAGTTGTGCGATATGATTGCACGCGACAAGAACCGTTGCAATATTATCATCTGGTCTATTGCGAACGAAACTCCCCACAGTGATGCGCGGTTGGCGTTCCTTACTAACTTGGCAAACAAGGCAAGAAGTTTGGATAATGTACGTCTGATAGGTGCAGCAATGGAAAAGGAAGAGGTGCAGCCGGGTGTTATGACAGTGGATGATCCGTTGGGTGATTTGCTGGATATTATCAGTTTCAATGAATATGTGGGATGGTATGACGGTGATTCGGAGAAATGCGACAGGGTGAACTGGACGTTCAGTGCGCAGAAACCGGTATTCATCAGTGAGCTTGGTGGTGGTGCTTTGTACGGACGCCATGGCGCCAAGAACGAACGTTTCACGGAAGAGTATCAGGAAGACTTGTATATCCGTCACGTCAATATGCTGAAACGCATTCCCGGACTGGCAGGTACAACGCCGTGGATATTGAAAGATTTCCGCTCTCCACGCCGCCACGTGCCCGAAATACAGGATGATTTTAATCGTAAAGGATTGGTTTCGGACAAGGGACAGAAAAAGAAAGCGTTCTTTGTGCTGAAGAAGTGGTATGAAGAGTTGGCGGAGACTTATAAATAAAAGATAGAATAAGATACGCGGACGACGCGCCGTCCGCGTATCAGACCTATTAGACTATTTAATTTCTACCGGCAATACCTTTAAATCTTCCAAACGTGAACTTCCACCATACAACAATTCGTAGTTTCCTGCTACGGGGTGCATGGTATTTGTATTCGTATCAAACCATTCGAAACTTTCATCCGTCAAGCTGATGCAAACCTCCTGCTGCTGACCGGCATTCAGCTTCACACGCTTGAATCCGCGCAACGTACGTTGTGGTGCATCCGTATCTCCGGGCTTGCGCAAATAAACCTGCACCACTTCTTCACCTTCACGCTTCCCTGTATTTGTTACGGGGATGTAAAGCAACATATCATTCTTGGCATTGTCGGCACGATAGATATGTGCATCGCCGTAAGCAAAGGTAGTGTAGCTCAAGCCATAACCGAAGGGGAATAATGGTGCATCCTTGAAATAGCGATACGTTCTTCCCTTCATGGAGTAATCTTCAAAGTCGGGCAGCTGAGCGGTATTCTTATAGAATGTAATCGGCAGGCGGCCTGCAGGATTGTAGTCTCCGAAGAGGACATCGGCCACGGCTGTTCCGCCGGCCTGTCCCGGATACCATGCCTGAAGAATGGCTTCACATCTCTCGCTTTCGGGTGTGAGTGCTACGGCAGAGCCCGAATAGTTGACGAATATCACCTTCTTGCCTGCGTCTACCAGTGCTTTCACCAGTGAACGTTGAATTTCGGGCAATTCGATGTCTGTGCGGTCGCCTCCCTTGAATCCGGGAACCGTAACGGGCATTTCTTCACCTTCCAGTGCGGGGGAGATTCCTCCGGCAAAGATGACTACATCGGCATCTTTCACTTTATCGACAGCTGCTTGCAGATTTAAAGATGCATCGCCACCGGTATGCTCGCAGCCCGGTTCGTAAATCACCTGGCCGTCCGGTAATTTGGCGCGAATACCTTCCAATAAAGTGACGGTGTGGGCGGGGAAACCATTATAATTACCCCATTGCATTACTGAATCGTTGGCATTGGGTCCCATTACGGCTACTGTCAACTTCTTGTCCAGCGGGAGAATATTATCTTTATTCTGCAAAAGAACGATGGATTCTCGTGCCATGCGCAATGCCAGATCCTGATGAGGCTTACTGTTTACTACTGAATAGGGGATAGGCCAGGCATTGCTGCTATCCATTTCGCCGAGTTGGTATCTGGCAGTGAGCAGGCGTAGCAACGATGCGTCGATACGTGCTTCATCGATCAAACCTTCTTTTACGGCTTCCGTCAGATGTCCGAATTCCGGTCCGCATTCAAGGTCGGTTCCATTCAATACGGCACTGGCAGATGCATGCGCGGCATCGGGATGAGTCTGGTGGGCATTGGGACGATAGAAATCGGAGATTGCCCAACAGTCGGAAACTACCAGACCTTTATATCCCCACTCATCACGCAATATCTGCATCAGCAGGCGGTTGCTTCCACAGCAGGGGTCTCCTTCGAAGCGGTTGTAAGCACACATCACTTCTCTTACATTTCCTTTTTGCACAAGGTCCTTGAATGCCGGCAGGTAGGTTTCCCACAAATCACGCGGGTCGATATCTTTGGCATCGAAACTGTGGCGGTTCCATTCCGGACCGGAGTGCACGGCAAAGTGCTTGGCACATGCGTGGAGTTTGTCGTATTCGGCATCTTCGGGCCCTTGCAAACCTCTGACAACGGATACTCCCATGCGGCTCGTCAGATACGGGTCTTCACCGTAGGTTTCTTGTCCGCGTCCCCAGCGCGGGTCGCGGAAGATGTTTACGTTCGGAGTCCAGAAGGTCAATCCTTGATAGATCTTCAGACCGCCATTCTTGGCAAACTCTGCAGACTTGGCTCGAGCTTCATCCGATACGGCTGTGAATGTCTGGTAAAGCAAATCGTCGTCGAACGATGCACCCATGCCAATGGCTTGTGGAAAAACGGTGGCTATGCCTGCACGGGCTACGCCGTGCAATGCTTCGCTCCACCAGTCGTAGGCTTTAATGCCCAGTCGCGGGATGGCGGGTGAACTGTTTTGCATCAAGGCTACTTTCTCTTCCAGGGTGAGCTTCCCTAATAAGATTTGCGCACGTTGCTCTGCCAAAGTGCGTTGTCCGAATACAGCGGTACTACAATATAAGACCGCTGCCAATAGATAGAATTTCTTTCGATTCATGTGGTTTTTCTTTTGGTATAGTGGTTATGAAATATTTCTGCTGTAAATTTACTCTATAATTTGTATTTATGAAAGAATCTCTACCATATATCTTACACAAAAAAAGGCTGCATCAAAATGAATTTGACACAGCCTTCTAAAAGTTTTAACCCGATATTACAGTGGAACGTATTCTACAAACGCCTCCATTGCTTCGTAAGATGCAAGACCGAGACTATCATACAGTGCAGCCGTACCGCGGTTGCGGTCTTCACTCCGTTGCCAGAACAGACGTTCGTCATTGCCCAGGAACGGTGCGCTTTCCATCTGCGACTGGTGTTTCAGGATAGAATTACGTTTGGCACGCAATTCTTCCGGACTGATAGGCACAGCCATCTCGATATTTTCGATTTCCCATTCTGCCCACGCACCACGGTACATCCAGATGCGGCAGTCTTTCAGCCATTTGGCATCTTCTTCTTTCTCCAGATCGACGGCGGCAAATACGGCATCCGTACAAACGCGGTGTGTGCCGTGCGGGTCGGCCAGGTCACCGGCAACGAAGATTTGGTGAGGCTTCACTTCGCGCAGCAGGTTGCGTACAATCTCAACATCTGCTTCGCTGATAGGATTCTTCTGAATTCTGCCTGTTTCGTAGAATGGCAGGTCGAGGAAGTGTACATGATCCAGCGGGATGTTGTTATAAGTACAAGCGGTACGTGCTTCACCACGGCGAATCAGGCCTTTGATGGTCAGGATGTCGCGCGTATCCATATCACCGTCTTTCTTTTCTTTCAGGAACTTGCGGATTTCGGCATACTTGTCGCTGATAACCTGGTCTTCGCTGTTGTTGAAGAGCTGGTTGAATCCGTTGATGAAATGCATGAAGCGGGTTACTTCTTCATCGCCTACGGCAATATTGCCGGAAGTTTCGTAAGCCACGTGCACGTCATGCTTCTGCTCTACCAGGCGGCGGATAGTGCCACCCATGGAGATAACATCATCATCGGGATGCGGAGAGAAGACTACGATGCGTTTCGGATACGGTTTGGCGCGTTCGGGACGATAGGTATCGTCTGCATTCGGCTTGCCACCCGGCCAACCGGTGATGGTGTGCTGCAGGTCATTGAATATCTTGATATTCACGTTGTAAGCAGAACCGAACAGTGCCAGCAATTCGCTTAAGCCGTTTTCGTTATAGTCTTTGTTGGTCAGTTTCAGAATCGGCTTGCCGGTCAGTTGGCATAACCAGACGATGGCGCTGCGGATCAGTTTGTCGTTCCATTCGCAAGACGTTACCAGCCAGGGGCGTTGGATACGCGTCAGGTTGGCGGCGGCGGACAGGTCGATGGCGACGTGCGCATTGTTATGGGTTTGCAGGTAAGATGCCGGGATGGTATCGGTAACTGCGCCTTCCACACATTCTTTCACCATTTTGGATTTTTCTTCACCCCATGCCATCAGATATACTTTCTTGGCGGAGAGGATGGTGGAAACACCCATCGTGATAGAGCTGATAGGCGTGCTTTCGATGCTGCCGAACATCTTGGACGCTTCGTTGCGCGAATCGTTATCCAGCAAAATCAAGCGGGTGGTAGAGTTCAGGCGCGAACCCGGTTCGTTGAAACCGATGTTACCTACACGTCCGATGCCGATCAGGGCAGCATCCAATCCTCCGAAACTCTCGATGCGTTGCTCGTACAGACGGCAGTATTCGAAGATGGTATCTTTGGCGATGGTGCTGTCCGGGCTGAAGATATTTTGCTTATCGATATCTACATGGTCGAGCAACATTTCCTTCAAGGCGTTGAGGTTGCTGTTGATGGCATCCGGAGCCAACGGATAGTATTCGTAGAGGTTGAATACGATTACGTTACGGAAACTCAGTCCTTCTTCCTTGTGCATGCGGATGAGGGCGGAATATACGTTGCGGGGAGAATTACCGCCTGCCAGTGCCAATACACAGAAACGTCCGGCTTTCTGTTTGTCACGGATTAACTGTGCGATGTCAAGCGCAACCTGGTTGGCGCCTTCTTCGGCGGATTCATAGATATCTGTCGGAATTTTTTCCAGTCGGGTCAATACCGACCGTTCAAATGCATTCTCAGGTCGGTAGTACCTGGGGGAGACTCTGTTGAGAGTGATTTGAGAGCTTAGATTGGTTTTCATAAAATTTTGGTATTAATAAATGATTAAAGCATTTCGCTGTTCTATTGAACAACAAATATACGAAAAACAATGTTCATTCGTATACTTGTTGAAGATAATTTAAGAGATGGTATAAGTTTCCGGTACAAGTTTGCCCATTGCCCATACGGCTCTTATATTCAGTTTCTCGTCCATCACGATGATGTCGGCATCTTTTCCTTTTTGAAGAGAGCCTTTGCGGTCGTATACGCCCATGATCCGTGCCGGAGTTTCGGAAGCCATGCGCACGGCATCTGCCAGCGGAATATCGGCTTTCTGTACTACGGTGCGTATCAGGCGGTCCATCGTTGCAACGCTGCCGGCAAGGGCGGAGTGGTCGGCGAGTTTGCAGACTCCGTCTTCAATGATGACGCGCGGGTCGAAGGCTTCCTGACTGTCGCTTGCGGCACATGCCAAGGCGTCTGTTATCAGGCAGGTGCGTTCCACACCTTTTATTTTATAAACCAGTCGCAGGATGGTAGGAGGTACGTGAATACCATCGGCTACTACTTCGACAGTCATATCATCCAGTAAGTAGATGCTCTCTACCGTGCCTTCGTATTTGTATTCACGGCGTTTATGGAAACCGGGCATAGCATTGTAGAAGTGGGTGGCATGGGTATATCCGGCTTCATAGGCCGTACGGATGTCTTCGAACTCGGCCTGCGTATGGGCTACTGATGCCAGGATGCCTTTGGCGGTGATATACTTGCCGAACTGCATGGCTCCCGGCAGTTCGGGGGCAGCGTCCCAGCGCTTGATGCAGGACAGGTTCTCTACAATAGGAATATACTCGTTAGGGTCGGGATTCTTGATGTTTTCCGGAAGTTGTCCGCCTGCCATCGCCATATTCAGGTAGTGTCCTTCCAGGTGCAGACCGAGAATCGGGCTGTCCTTCTCTGCCATCAGTTTGGTGCAAGTCTCTGCGGCTTGTTCTATCATCGGGACTGTGGACGAGGAAAGGGTGGGGAAAATGCTGGTGGTTCCGTACTTCATGTGGGTTTTGACGGCTGCGCGGAAAGCATCTTCGGTGCATTCCATAAAGTCGCGTCCACCACCGCCATGGGCGTGGATTTCTACGCCTCCGGGCAGTACGTACATGCCTTTTACGTCTATTAATTGTGCACCGATTACGGCGAGGTCACAATTGGTCACTTCAAGAATCTTTCCGTCTCTGATAAGTACAGAGCCGTCTTTAAGCCATCCTTGTGGAGTCAGGATGCGCGCGTTGATAAGTTGGGTCAACATAGGATTTAGGGGTTAGAGTTATTAAATTAATCATGTTGTCTTTTGACGTTGTTTCAGAGGACAAAAATAGATACTTTTTAGGGAACATGCACTCCTTCTTTTTAGGTATTTTCATTAAATACTCTAAAAATGGATGTTTAATGTTTAAGTAACAGGGTTTCTACTGTTTTGAATTTGCTATGAACTTCTAACTTGTGCAAAGATATGGCATAAGGCAAAGGTAACTTTGCAAAAAATACCAATAAATAGCATTATGAGAACAATCGGAAATTATGATGTGAAAATTTTCACAGACAATGTAGAAAATGAAGCCATTGAGCAGATAAGACAATTGATGTCCATAGGAATTTTTAGTGATTGCAAAATTCGGATTATGCCGGATGTTCATGCCGGGGCCGGATGTGTCATTGGGTTTACCGGAGATTTAGGAGGTAAAGTCATACCCAATATCGTGGGAGTGGATATAGGTTGTGGTATCTTGGTACAACCGTTTTTATGTACCGGGCAGATTGACTTTCATACCTTGAATGAACAGATACTGCATCTGATTCCTTCAGGTAGAAATATTCGAGACGGAAAAACAGTTCCGCTACCTCAGCAATACATGGAGCGGTACAGCGAGGCCAAGCGTATTATCATGCAGTTGCGGTGCTATCGTGAGTTGAAGGAAACCAAGCGGCTCAATAAAGCTATTGGTACATTGGGCGGTGGAAATCATTTTATAGAGTTGGATAAGGATGACAACGGTCTGTACTATCTCGTAGTGCATACCGGTAGTCGTAACTTGGGTAAGCAGGTGGCGCAAGTCTATCAGAAATTGGCTGTGAAGTGCCAGTCCGGATGGGATGAGATGATAGAGCAGCAGAATCGGATTATAATGGAGTACAAGCAGGCAGGGCGGAAAGATGAGTTGCAAGAAGTAATCCGCAACTTACACAACTCCTTTAAAATGCGTAAACCTTCCATTCTTCCGGAACTTTCTTATTTAGAAAATGAGTTTCGTGAAGACTATCTGCATGATATGCGGCTTTGCCAGCAATGGGCACGAATCAACCGCCGCTTGATAGCCGATTTGCTGATGGACTTCCTCACCGGACAAGGCTATGTAGAGAATCGGGGCGAATCATTCGAAAGTGTCCACAACTACATAGGCGATGATAATATCATCCGCAAAGGAGCCATTTCCGCACGGATGGGTGAGCGGTGCATCATCCCTCTCAATATGCGCGATGGTTCATTAATCTGCATTGGTAAAGGTAATGAAGACTGGAACTATTCTGCTCCTCATGGAGCGGGACGAGTGATGAGTCGCAGCCGGGCATTCAAAGAGATAGATATGGAAGATTTCAAGCTGTCTATGGAGGGCATCTATAGCGAAACCGTTGTAGAGGATACCAAAGACGAATCCCCTATGGTATACAAGCCGAAGGATGAAATCCTCCGAAATATTCAGGATACTGTTACAGTGGTGAATGTCATCAAGCCGGTATTCAACTTTAAGGCAGCAGAATAGGACTCATTCATTTCGATATAAAATGAAAAATAGAAAGGCACGAATAAATCAGTCTACTTTGAAAGAAGATAAAGACATAGTCGAGTTTATGACTCAATTATATATAGATAGTTATCTCAATGCTTACAAAGTAATCATAACAGGTGGATGCAATTTTGAAGATTATGACTATATGTCTGAAAAGCTCAACGAACTGTTTTGGTGTTCGGATATTTTTGAGGAACACTCTATAAAAATCATTTCTGGGACGGAGAAAGGAACGGAAATGCTTGCCATGCGCTATGCTGACGAGCATGAAATGACAAAGGTTCTTTTCCCCGTCAATAGAAAAGAATATTCACAGATGGCCGTCATGCTTCGAAACAGGGATATGCTGACTATCGCAACGCACCTCGTTGTCTTTGGGGACAGCGAATCCGATGAGACGGGACTGATAATAGAACTGGCTAAAGAAAAGGGCATTCCGGTTTGGGTGTTTTAGTTCCTGATCACTTTTGCAGTTACCATATTGCGTGAACGTAAGCGTCATAGGGTTATGTACCACTCGTGTGAATTTTTTCAGGTTGTAACGTGAAATGAGGCTTGTGTAGCAGAACTCTGTATGATAAAGAGAATGATAACGAACAACTTTAATGGTATGAAATCAAAATTAAACAAAAAGACAGGCTGGCAGGAAAAAAGACGGAAAGAAAAAAGTAGCGAAGACTATGCCGATATAGGCGTGGGAAATGTATGGTCTACCGATATAACACTAGCTAAAATCATAGCCGACCACCTGAGGGCGTTTCTTAAAGCGACTCAAGGACCGGGCGCATGTCCAGGTGTATTAGCTTATCAATATGGTATAGAAAAAGGATATAACGAATGGCTTAATATAATCAGAAAGATGATATATGCCTTCGAGGAATATCAGCAAATCGAGTTCGCCTTTCCTGAATGCGATGATAGTAACAATGAGGAAGACAAGGCTTCAATCATTGCCGATTTCGAAGCTTCTCGCAACTATAAAAAGGAACGCATCAGGGAGGGGATGCAACTTTTCATTGATTATTATCCTTACTTGTGGGTATAAAAAAGGGGCATTAGAATTGGGCACAATTCGAACCTGGAAGGTAATCAATAGGAGGAATGTGTTCCTTTCTACACATTCCTCCTTTGGCAAAACTATATATCAGAAAGAAGTGGCTTCTTTATTCCTTAATTTACCACAAATTATTTAATTCTTGTTCATTAAAAGAGCCAAACCACTCATGGAGTTTATGCTTGGCTCTTACCTGCATTTCTGGAGTAACATTTGCCCAAACGGCGTGTAATGCCCAAATGAGAGCTGCTAAATCATCCGAATACCCAGCTACCGGGATTGCATCAGGAATTAAATCAATCGGCAAGATAAAATACCCTAAAGCACCGAATATTTTAGCCTTATCTGCCTTAGAAACAGTAGGGTCTTGTGACACATAATATAATAACAATACTACATAAATAACTTTTAAACCAGCTTTTTTGGCTACTTTCGCAATCTTGTCCCATAATTTAGAATCAGAATAATTATTCTGATAACTTTCATATCTTATTTTATTCATAATCATATGATTTTAGTTTATAATTTGTTACACTCTTTTGGCATTCTACAGTGCTGGCGCATGCCCTCCCTTATTGCTCCCTTTCGGATGTCTCGGACATGTGCCTCCTACCATCTGCATGATGGACGAAAACTCATGTCCACAATACTTACAGGTATATTTACTCTTTTCGCTGCCTTCGTACAGCTTGTGACGACCTTTGTTGGAGCCATCTGGATGGCGGGGGCAAGTGCCGCTTGTCAATGACTGCACTGTGGGAAACTTGTGCCCACAGTATTCGCAATAGAAATTTTTCTTTTCCATATCCGTATGATTATTAGGTTGAACGATGTTTATACATAATATATATGCTACGATGATTGCTGCCGTTTTCATAGAATTTCCCTCCTCATAAATGCTTGAATCACCTCATGCCAATATTCGGGTGTAAAGGCAGCGGATGGATGGGTGACAGGAAGCACACCGACTGTATGTCCTCCGGACAGTTGATACTCCCACGTCTCGAAAGAATCACCGTTGGCAAGTATCAAGTCAGGCAGTTGATGCCCGCGATTGGGCAGATTGTTATAAAGTCGTTGTCCCCAAGCAATCATACAATTCGGACGATATGCCTCCAATATCTCGAAGAAGGCACCTTCGGATACCGCAAACTCTTCCGCTGTAGGGGCTTGGCGAGCACTGCTGATGGGAACCTGTACATAGTTGTAGAAGAGAAGGCTATTCCATAAATGAATGCGTTCTGTCTCCGAGAGTGGTTTGCCTGCCAGAGCTCGTTCGAACTTAGTATAAGTATTCTTGTAAGGTTCATGTTCACTTTGGGGATCAATGAAGTCTTGAATGATGCTGATGGTCAGTTCGGGAACGGCATCTGCCGGATGGGCACAGTAGTGGCTTTCACCCAAAATCATGATTCGGATAGCATGGGAATAGCTTGTATCTGTAAGGGAAATTCCCTTTTGGTATTGCTCTCCCACCCAGGGAAGAAAACGGACATATTTCATGATACTGTTTGTTTAATTATTCAAAATTAGCTATTACTCTTATATCGGTCAAGTTCATAATGGTCATTTGGCCGAAAGGCGAAGGTAGGGGAGGAATAAGAAAAAAGGAACATGCACTCACTGTTTTCTTATTCATCTGGTTAGGTTCTGGAAAACCTGGAGTCTAAATAGGAAAAAGTAAAGCCCATGTCCCTTATGCAGGGATACGGAACATACTTTGACCAATTATTATAGACTCCTTTGTATAAATTTTCCAGATTTAACCAGGTCCAATAATCCGTCAGTCGGTTTCGCAATATGTCATCAGCCAGTGTCGGCCGTTGCCTGTGCACTTGTAGCTTTCTGCAAAATAAACAATTTTTTGCTGAAATACCAAGCAAACGAGTTGGTTTCATATTCATGGGCTTTATTTTTTCATATTTTGATGTATACATTGTATTCTTTGGGGCAAAGCTAAGAGAACGATATGCCATAACTTTGCATAAGTGTTGTGGAATGTTGAGGTACGCATTAGGTTATTGGGAGTATCGGGATGGAGTGATATACAACTTGCCATTTTTAATTCGTTTGACCATGGTTTACTTTTCGTTTAACCATGGTCAATCGAAAAGTAAACCAGGGTTAAACGAAAAGATAACCTAGGTGTTTCGATTTGAAAAGACCATTTTCGTATCTTATAAATCCTGCTTTAGAAGATTGTTCTTAGGGATTAGCAACGTTGTTATCGCTAAATGGGCATTTGGTGTGAATTCAGTGCATTGAAAGAATCTGTCGGACTCACATCGTTTTTGATGTGAGAATTGAGGGATGATAGAAAGATTTTCTTTACTTTTAGCCAAATTTTTATGAGATGAGTATACAAGACATGTTTAGGCGATACATCTGGCTGGTAGATACCATCTACCGCGTCGGGAGAATTACTTTTGAAGAAATCAACGAACGCTGGTTGCGTACGGAAATCAGTGGAGGGAAGGAAATACCTCTCCGTACTTTCCACAACGACAGAGCGGCGATAGAGAGTATGTTCGACATCAACATTGAGTGTGACAGACGTAACGGTTACTGTTATTATATAGAAAATGCAGATGACATGAAGCGTGGTGGAGTGCGTAACTGGCTCGTCAGCACTTTTACCGTCAATAATCTTATCAGGGAAAGCCACAAGTTGAAGCAGCGCATTCTGTTTGAAGAGATACCTTCAGGCAGGCAGTATCTGGTTTCGATCATCGAGGCAATGCGCGACAGCAAAGTGCTTGAAGTGACGTATCAGAGCTTTTATCGAAACGAATCCGCCACATTTAAGATAGAGCCTTATTGCGTAAAGGTTTTCCGCCAGCGTTGGTATGTGGTAGCTCATAATCGGCAATACGACCAGATACGGATTTATGCTCTGGATCGCATCTTGAATTTGGATATAAGTGAGGAGAAATTTCTTTATCCCGAGGGCTTTGATCCGCAGGTTTATTTTGCCGCCAGTTTCGGAATTATCGTGGATGAAGAGACGGACGTGGAACGTGTTTGCCTCAAGGTATATGGCAGACAAGTGATGTATATTCGTGCGTTGCCGTTGCATCATTCGCAAAAAGAGACAGAAACTACAGAAGAGTATTCTGTTTTTGAATATCTGTTGCGCCCCACCGATGACTTTTATCAGGAGGTGCTTTCGCACGGTTCCAAGGTCGAGGTGCTGGAGCCTGTGTGGTTGCGAAATGATTTGGCGGAAGAAATGAAAAATATGTTGAAACTGTATGTGAGCGGGATGATAACTCTATCATAAACTTTTGTGTTTTCTGCCAGCCATTGGCTGAATGTCTCCTTTACTTTGTACGCAAAATAACGTATTGCGGAAAACATTTAAATAAAGAAAAGCAAGCAGTTTTCGATATTTTATTCATTTCATAACGTTTTTCAAGGAAAGTTTCTTAGTTTTGCAGCAACAGAACTGAGAGAACGTAAATAAAACGTGATCGAAAGGTCTTAAAATATTATTGAACGTCGTGGACGTGTTACTCTGAAAGTCGAAGTCTGGTAAACATCGTTAATTGTCAAGAGTAAATAAGTCCAAGCACCGTTCATACCCTGATGGGCGTGAATCTGCTTGCTTATTTCTTTGACAAAAGGTTTACCAGAGCCTGACTTTCAAGGGATAAGTGGAAGTGTGGTTCACGCTTTTTTGTGATATCAAAGAGATATATTGAATGAATTTATATAATTGAAATTATGGCACTTTATCGAATTACTGTGAAAATACACGCCCGTTCTGCTAATATGGTAATTGAACCGGGTATGAGTGTTGAAATGGCTACGATGCTTTCGCATCCGGTTACTAATCTGCAAGCTGCAGAACAATTGAATAATATTTTTAAAGCTACTTTTGGAGTAGATTTGAAAAAGATGGGATGTCTGAATTCTGGATATTTAAAGGTGGACAAAATCAAATAAAAATATGGAAAAGTTCGATACACATGAAATAGAGTTAGCTTTCAATGATTTGATTGCTGAATTGGAAAAAGTAAAACATTTGAATGATATTGCTGAAGCTCATAAAAGCAATGCTGAGTTATTAAGTCAGAAACTCAAAGAATACTATGATTTTTCAAAAGCAAAAGATATATCTTTAGCAAATACTTTAAATAGCTATGTAGAGAGAATTGCTATTATTCAACATGAAGTTGAAGGGCAGTTGACGCTTCTTAAAGATAAAATATCAGAATTGACTGATTCTAATTTAAGGGTTGTAGCTTCGGTAGAGAAGAGTTCAACTAATATTGATTCTGTGTTAACTAGTCAGACTCAGATGCTAGATGCTTTGAAGAAGCAAGAAGTAAATTTTGCTGAAGTTGTCTCTATGTTAATAAAGTTGAAAGATAGCCATCATGAAGACTTTGCAGCTTTACAAGAAAAGATGGAAGAAAAAGAACGGAATGCCCAACAGCAAGTTCAGGGACTGTCAGAACAGATAGAGGTAATTAAAAAAGGAAGTATCACAAATCGTATTTTGACTGTTACAGTGATGGCGTTGGTTATAATATTGTTGGTTCTTAATATTATTGGATAGAATGACTGTTGATGAGTTATCTTATTTGGTTTCTTCTTATCTTATAGTTGCTGATGGTGAGATTAATGATAAGGAATTGCAGGTTCTCAATGGCAGGCATAACCCTTCTGCTACTTTGACTGATGAACAGGCTAAAATTTTTGCTGATGATGAAACTAAGATTCCTATCGATAGGTTGCTACTTCAGATGCAAAATGTAACAGAAAATAATGTTAGAACTCTTTTTAAAGAATTGTTTGCTGTTGCGTATGCTGATGGCTTTTATGATCAGAGGGAAAAGAATTTTATCAATAGTATTGCTGCAAAACTAAATATATCCCAGTCTCTGTTAGTGCTGATAGAAAATGAGGTTCAAAGTAGAATCCAAGATGAAATTTGGGAAACAAGTGAAAAGGAATTTTCGTGGACTGATTCTTTGAAAGCTGCCTTCAAGGCATTGATATATGAACTGAAAGAGGATAAAGATGATGGCGAGGAATATGAATTACTTTCAGGGACTCGTTTTGTGAAGAAAGTTGAGTCTATAGCAAAAAGCTCTCAAGAAGATTTGTCGCTTGCAGAAGATTATATGATTCGATATAACTCTTTATTAAGTAACTATTTCTCGGAATTGCAAAAGAATATTGATGAAATAGAGAAAGCGAAGCGGAAAGATAAAGAGGTGACCGAGTTCATTAAAGTTGTAGAGCAGTTGAGTGATTCTATTAAGCAGAATTTGATAGATTCATTAGCTGGAAATTTGGAGGTTCTTAATAAGAAGAAGCGTACCATCAATTATTTCACGATTGCATTTATGGGGCGGACAAAGGCAGGGAAAAGTACTTTGCATAAAGTCGTTACTCATGAAGAGGAGGATGATATTGGGGTTGGTAGGTTGAGGACTACTCGATATAATAGAAGTTGGTATTGGGAAAATATCCGAATTGTTGATACTCCGGGTATTGGTGCACCTGGTGGGAAGAGTGATACTGAAACAGCCAAAACTATCATTGATGAGGCCGATTTAATTTGCTATGTTGTTACAAATGACTCTATTCAGGAAACTGAATTTGATTTTTTGAAACAACTAAAAGAAAGGAGTAAACCGTTATTTATAATATTGAATATTAAAGAAAATCTGGAGCATCCCATTCGCTTGAAACGTTTCTTGAAAGAACCTTTAAAATGGAAAACTGATCAGGGGGATAAAAACATTCAGGGACATTTTGATAGGATTCGAGAGTGTATAGGTGATAACTATGATTTTAACTTTATAGAAATTATTCCATTACAATTGTTGGCTGCGAAGTTATATTTTTCAGATAGCGAATTTTCAATTGAGGATAAGCAAGCTTTAATGGAGGGTTCTAATATCAAAGAGTTTATTTATAAGATTAAGCAGTCGGTATACAGAACTGGCAGTCTTAAGAAAACGCAGAATATAGTTGACGGGTGTGGCTATCAGATTTCTCAGATTAGAGAAACTCTGAGTGGCAAACATGATGAAATCAGTGTCTATTCTCAAGCGCTTGAAAAGAAAAAGAATGAATTAAAAGGATTTATTGGGAAAGAACGGGTGAAAGTTGCGAACGAAATAAAGGGGCATATTATTAATGCTCATAAAGAACTGAGAAATAACGCTCGGGTATTTGCTGATAAATATTATGATAGGAAATCAGATCTTGAAAAGCTGTGGAAAGAGGATGAAGATAATAAACGTGTATATAAAACTTTAGATCTGAATATACAAACGTCTGTCGGAGAATTTGTTAAGAATGTACAGAATCGGATTGAGGAGTGTTTTAGTGATTTGGCTTTCCAAATAAATCAAAAAGATATAAACAGTTCTTTATCCGGTGAGGGAATAACAGATTGGAAATTTGGAGCTAGAATAGTAAGCTCTCTACTGACATGTGCTGCAGGTATTTGGGGTGGGGCAGCTTTATTTGCTTTAACGAATTTTTGGAACCCGGTTGGCTGGGGAATTGCTGCAGGAGTAGTTGTTGCTGCACTAGGTGCATTATTGGTTGGTATGTTTACTTCCAAAGATACTAAAATAAAAAAAGCGAAGGATAAATTGTCTGAAGCTTTAGGTAAAGAGCTTGATGCTAATGAAAATAAGATGCTTGAAGATGTGCTTGGGGAGCTTAATAAAAACATTGATAATATCGAAAGTAAACTGAGTAACAGCTTCTCTATTTTATTAGATAATACAAGCTATATACTAGGTGCGTTGAAATCCATTGTTACAGAATCGGAGAAATACGAAAAGATATTTGGTGCTATCTTTGCTTATCGATTATTGCAACAGTTAGGCAAACAAAATAGAAGCAGTATAAAAGATGTCGGCATTGACCTTATTATGCAGCAGATTTCAGCAAAGCGTGTTTATGAAAAATCAATGATGACTGTACAATGTCCTTACGCTGTTGATGCCGATGAGAATGCAAGAGCTAATGAATTAACTCAATTACAAATAACCTTTATATAAAAATATGGAAACTACAAATTTGAAAATAGCAGAATTAAGCAAGAAGTTGCAAGAGTTGGTAAAAAAGACATATGATCTTTTGGATCGTACGGGTAATGAGAATATCAAGGAAGCGCTAAACAAAGAATTATCTGAGTTAAGAGAACGCGTGGAATTGAAAATTGCTTTTGTCGGACAATATAGTTCTGGGAAGTCTACTATAATTTCGGCTTTGACGGGAAATAGAGATATTAAAATTGATGCCAATGTCGCAACAGATGTTGTTTCGGAATATAAATGGAATAACATTGTTTTAATGGACACCCCGGGAATCCTGGCTGGAAAGGTGGAGCAACATGACCAAAGAACAAAAGATGCTTTAAAAGAGTGTGATTTGATTGTTTATGTATTGACCAGTCAACTTTTTGATGATGTAATCTTTGAGAATTTTATAGATTTAGCATATACGCAGAAGTTGAATGATAAAATGTTGATAGCAATCAACAAGATGTCAATGGAAGCTGGAGATTTCGATACTCTGAGGCAAAATTACTTAAATTCTATTCATTCTATATTTAAAGAGCGTGGTTATGAATTTAATTTTGAAGTAGTTTTTATTGATGCTGCTGATTATATTGAGGGATGTACAGAAGAAGATGATGATTTTATTCAGCTAAGTAATTTTAATTCTTTTATATCTACTCTAAACTCATTTGTTGCCGATAAAGGACTGATAAAAAAACAGTTTGATACTCCTGTTCGAATTTTGAAAGGACATGTTGCCGATATTGCCGTTTCTCAGGTTGACCCTAATTTGAAGATTCAAGCAGAGCATTTTTCCTCACGCATAAGAAAAAGCATGAGGGACATGGAACGCTCTTTAGCGTTGAAGCTAAATCAGTTTGAATCAGATAGTATATCTGACTCGATGAATGTATCATCTAAAATCGGTGAGATTTCAGAAACTGAGCTGGAAAATGAAGTAAATGGACTTTCTCGTCAAATTGAAGATAGAACCACTGAACTATTGACGGATATTGAAGAAATGGTAAACCAAAATTATTCAGATCTAATGTCTGAGATGGAGAATTTTGGGAGCAGGGAGTCTTTATTACTGTTTGAGAAGAATTTGGATGCAAGAATAAATTCTCCTTCTATATCTTTAGAGGAAAGAAAAAATCTGGAAAAACAAAAGACTTTCTTAAATTATTTGTCCGAAGGGGGAGCGAAATTAGCTCAAATGTCTGGAGTAAATAGTTTGAATGGAGGTATTTCACAGGCTGCAGGTAGCCAAGCACACACTATGATATATAATGTCGGGAAATTCTTTGGACATAAATTTAAACCTTGGGAAGCAGTGAAGACAGCTAGTACCTTGGGTAAAGTGGCAAAGTTTGGTATTCCTGTTGTTACAACACTTGCTTCTATAGGTTTAGATTTATATGCTAAGAATAAGGAAGAAAAGAGAACGAAAGAAATTGCGGCTGCCAAGAACCAGTTAAACGCTGATTTACGCTCTAAAATCAAATCAATAAGATGTGAAATAGAGAAGAATTTTAATCTTAGTGTAATTACAAATTATAAAGATAAATTAGAGGAAGTGGATCGTATGAAAATGGAAATTTCGAATAGTATGAGTAAGAATGAGAATATTAAAAAGGCTCTTTTAGAATTGGATGCTGAATATGTAGATTTTATTGAAATTGTAGAATAAATATAAGAATGACTATGGTTCCTGATTTTTTATATTGTAATTCAGATTATCCTCTTCCTGCAGCAAGCCTCCGTATTGAGGCTTGCATTGTCAGTGACTCCGACTTACCCTCGGGCAGTGGTGGTATTAACGGTGAAAGATATACCTATGGACAATTGCGGCATCAGCCTATTATTCCGGAATTAATGCATAATATAAAGAATCTTCAGTTGAAACAGTATGCAACAGAATGTAATTCTCGCAATGCGGTAGAAGGATTCAGAATGTTTAAAGTAGAAGGTGAATATTGCTTTTGGGGATTAAGGGTAGGGCCAATTGTAAAAGTACCATCTGTTGCAGAACTGAGGCAAATCTTATTAAGTAATGCGATGACGGTCGAAGCTGTGAGAAAAAAGCAAGTATCGGCAGGGATGATTCGAGAAATAACTTATGCTCTGCTTCGGCAAGAAGTAGCCCATAGTTGTGGAATGTCTGATAAGGAAGCTGCGCTTGCCATTGGTAATCAGTTGGATTGTGCGCCTCATGAAGATATTTCGGGTTACATATTTATGGTGCCAAACTGGGCTCATAAGTGGTTCAGACATGATGGGTATGTCTCAAAAATGCTACGGGAACTATAGATTGTAAAAGTATTATTTAGTTAGAAAAGAAAAATACGTTCTGCCCGCCGTTGGCCGAACCTCCCTCTACCTTTGCCTCCATAAATGATTGAAACATTAACTAAAGGAACATTTATGGAAATTCTGAAAGGTTTGATTAAAAGCCTCATTAATGGAGGCATTGGTGCTGTGGTAGGTGCAGCTTTTGCTGCAGCCTTCGAGTGGAAAATATGGATATTTGCTGTAATAGGCTATATCCTAGGGTGGTTGCTGCTTTCCAAATCGTTTTGGGAAGGGGTAAATGAAGCCAAGGAAGAGCTGGCTGAAGAAGATAAAAAGAGAGCGACAGAGAGTAAAGCGAAAGGAGGCAGGCATGATAAGTAAAAAGAGCGTTGCAGAATGGAGCTCCATTATTCTATGTTTGCTCCCCTCGCCATTCGCCATTATGTTGCTTTTGATCGTAGCGGGGGAAATGCGTGATTCCTGGCACATCACTAACTTCCTGGCAATAATGATATGCGCAATCATCGGGCTGATTGCTCTGTTGTTTGCTTCCTGGATATTGGGTAAGTTTATCTATTTTATAATCAAGTAGAAAGGAGGAAATGATGAGAGGGTGTCTTACTACCGTAATATTCTTGTTTGCGTTAAGCGGCTTATCTACGTTAATGCTTACTATAGCCTTTTTCTTGATTGCCATTATCGATCCGGGCGCACCGAGCCCGTTTGAATTGCAATGGTACACAGTGGTCATATTATTGGTTTATATTATTGTATTTTTGAAATTAATTATAAAAGGAAGCCGTATGCTGAGTCATTCAATCTGTGACTTCCTGTTTGGAAAGGAGGATGAGCTATGATTTTTAAGTATAAATTTTGTCTATGGTTGATTGATACACTTAGTTCCCAACCACTGACCTTACCGGAAATTCAGAAGAAGTGGATGAATGCATCAGCCAATGAAGATGGAGAGCCATTGGCAGTACGTAGTTTCGGACGTTATCGCCGTTTGGCAGAATCGCTGATGTATGTAGACATTGATTGCGACAAGAGCACTAATTTGTATAGAGTGATACGACCGGAGAGTTTTAAAAACCGCGATTTGCAAGAATGGCTGTTGAGTGCTTTCCGGATATCATGTCTGGCAGAGCGGGTAAATCAGCATGAAGAAGTTATGATAGAACCGGCTCCTCCTGCTGCCGGTTTGCTGCAGGAAGTGATGGATGCTATTGACAAAGAGTATCCGCTCCGCTTTGTATATAAATCCCACTATCAGGAAGAGAAAAGTATAGAACTGATTCCTGCCTTTGTACGTCTTTTCAAACAACGCTGGTATCTCATAGGAGAAGTCAAGGGAAAAGGTCATCCTATGACGTGTGCATTGGAACGTATGAAGCAAGTGGAAACGTTGGAAGGCAAAAAGATAAAAATCTCTCCGAAACTGCGGAAAACACTGAAACCGGAGACTTACTTTGAACACTGTTTCGGCATCATCCGACAGTTTGAACCGATAACGATCCGTTTCCGTGCCTTTTGGCCGCAAGATGCTTACATAAAAGATGTACCTCTCCATTCCTCACAAGTGGAGGTTGCGCATACCGAAGATTATACGGACTTTGAGATTTTTGTGCGTCCTACTTATGATTTGAAGCAAGAATTGCTGTGGCATCGCGACAAACTGGCCGTACTTTCTCCTGAGTCGTTCCGACAAGATATGATATCCGTGCTTCGTGCCACTCTTGGTGGTTATGAAACGGGAGTAGGTCATGCCATTGATGAATAAGGCTGATATTTGTTCTTCAAAACATTTTATTCCTTATCTTTGTTCCATCTTTAAACTACTTACTTAAAAAAAGCATGCGTATGAAGAACTGGAGAATTGAGGCAATCATTATTTCTATTGGTATCATCATGCTGGGCGTGATGATAAAAAATGGTATCAACGACTTTAAAGACAAGGATCGTATTGTGAGTGTAAAAGGCCTGGCAGAGATGGAAGTGCCTGCTGATAAGGTGATCTGGCCATTGGTATATAAAGATATCGGCAATGATCCTGCTCTTCTTTATGTAAATATGGAGCAGAAGAATAAAGCTATCGTGACGTTCCTTGAAAAGAATGGTATTGCAAAGGACGAAATAGATATTGCTCCTCCGGAAGTAATTGATATGCAGGCCGAGCGTTACGGAAACCGCGATATACCTTATCGATACAATGCAACTTCCGTTATCACGGTCACTTCTAAAAATGTAGATAAGGTGCGGAAACTGATGTCCGAGCAGGCTGAACTCTTGAAACAAGGCATCGCCATCACCGGTGGTGATTATAAGTATAATGTATCATACGAGTTTACCGGTCTGAATGACATCAAGCCGCAAATGATTGAAGAGGCCACTAAGAATGCACGCGCCGCAGCCGAGAAGTTTGCCAAAGATTCAGATAGTAGCTTGGGGAAAATACGGAATGCCTCGCAGGGACAGTTCTCTATTTCCGATCGTGACGCTAATACTCCTTATATAAAGAGTGTACGCGTAGTCACTACTGTAAACTATTATCTGAAGAGATAAAGAAGCGGTCCGCATCTTTCCATGCGGGGAATTTCTGCCTGAACTCTTTGAGTGCAGTGAGATTGAGTGTGGCTGTAGCAACGCCTTCTTCATTATCGGGTACACTGGCCAGGAGTTCGCCTTTGGGAGAATAGATAACGCTGCCTCCACTATGTGGAAGTTTATGATTATCCGTACCAACACGGTTTACTCCGCAAACGTAGCTTATATTCTCCAATGCGCGGGCGGGCAATAAGATGTCCCATACTCTGCGACGGGGAACAGGCCAGTTGGCAACATAGATAAGAAGATCGTATTCATTGTCTACATTGCGGCTCCATACCGGGAAACGGAGGTCGTAACAGACGAGCAGAAGGATATTCCAGCCGCGATAGGATATGATAGGGCGTTTGTTGCCGGAGGTGAAATGTTCCGTTTCACTGCCCATGCGAAAAAGATGGCGCTTGTCGTAATAATAAGTATTACCTTCGGGGGTGAGAAAGAAAGCACGGTTGTAGTAAGATGGCTGCTCATCGGGTGAGGATGATGTTTTGCAAGCAATGTAACTGCCGGTAATGGCGAACTGAAACTCTTCAGCCCATCGGCGTAGCGTTGTTATAGTTTCTCCCGTCACCGGTTCGGCCAGATGTTCCGTGTCCATACTAAAACCGGTGGAAAATGTTTCCGGTAAAACAACAATCTCCGTTGTCCCGCGAAGAGTTTCTAACTTTTCGCGGAGGCGACGGAGATTTTCTTGTTTGTTTTCCCAAACGATGTCTGTTTGCAGAATACTTATGCGCATAACTTTCTTATTAAACTTCTCCTAAATCAAAGTTTTTGGGATTCTTTCCTCTGAAGTTCTTGTAATAAAGCTTTATTTCATGCATATCTTTGGCCATATCTCCACTGGGCATAATGGCTTTAGTGCATGAAATAGTTTTTGAGGGATAATCGATCCCGACGAGCACAATAGGCACTTGCGCCTTGAGTGCTATGTAATAGAAACCTTTTTTCCAATTAGGATTAGCCTTGCGGGTTCCCTCCGGAGTGATGGCGAGATGGAAGTGCTTGCTGCTTGCAAATTTTTCGGCCATCTGGTCCACTAAGGATGATTTGCGTCCCCGATTTACGGGAATACCGCCAACTGCCTTGAATATCAGTCCCAACGGAAAGAAGAACCATTCCTTCTTCATCATGAAGCTGGTTTTGCGTCCAATGGCTCCATAATACAATTTGCCGATAAATAAATCCCAATTAGAAGTGTGGGGTGCTGCACAAACTATGCACTTATCATAGTTTTCCACCGTCACATTTGTTTTCCAGCCTAAAAGGCGATAATAAATGAAACTATAAAGGGCTTTCTTCATTTTATTTCAATTTGCCCATTGCTTCAATAATTTCGCCTACTTTTGCGTTGAAATCAGAAAGGAATTTCTTGTAGAAACCTTTTACATTTCCCGGCTCGGTATGACTGATGCGGCTTACAAACTCATCTTGCATCTTCAGAATCTCTGCCATCAGCTCATCTGCTTTCTCTTTATCGGTTCCGGGGACATACATACTGTGGACAAGGCATTCTGTGAAAAGTTCGCCTGCAATATAGTTGATATTCTTCTTTAAATTCTTTCTACTTGCCATAATCTTTACATTTTAAATGAATACTGTGAATTATATCCGGTAAAGATACTGTTTTTTATTGTTACTATGGAAGAAAAGGACGTTTTTATGTGTTTTTAATGAGTGAGGGAGTGTGGAATTATTCTACAATTTGTGGATGCATTCTACAGGATAGTTAGGATTATCGGGGATAATATTAGGATTGACCTCTATTACTGTTGCTTGATATATAGTATGTTATGTAAAAAGTGGTTGCAGTATCAACATGTTTGGCATCTGATTTGTTATTTACAAATAGAAACAGGGTTAAATTTAATAAACGAACAAGCATGAAACTGGTTTTATCTAAAAAAGAAATGAAGCTAAGCAAGAAGAGGATACTGATAATAGCAGCCTGTCTGGTTGTATTGTTGGTAGGCTATTTTATTCTGACTTGGCCAAAGAAAGTCCAACCCGAAGCTCCTACCGTAATAGTGGAGCCTGCGGAGAAAGGCGATGTGGAGATATATGGCGAATATGTAGGCCGTATCCGGGCGCAGCAATTTGTAGAAGTACGTGCGCGTGTAGAAGGATATCTGGAGAATATGCTTTTTGCAGAAGGAAAGTATGTGACGAAGAATCAAGTCCTTTTTGTTATCAATCAGGATCAATACCGGGCTAAGGCTGATAAAGCCCGCGCACAATTGAAGAAAGATGAGGCGCAGGCGTTGAAAGCGAAGCGCGATCTGGAACGTATCCGCCCGTTGTATGCACAAAATGCTGCCAGTCAGTTGGATTTGGACAATGCCCAGGCTGCGTACGAAACGGCAGAGGCTTCGGTCGCTATGAGCCAGGCCGATTTGGATCAGGCGGAACTGGAGCTGGGATATACACTTGTCCGCTCTCCGCTGTCAGGACATATCAGTGAAAGAAATGTAGACTTGGGTACTTTGGTAGGACCGGGTGGAAAGTCATTATTGGCAACAGTGGTGAAGAGTGACACCGTATTGGTGGACTTCAATATGACGGCGTTGGATTACTTGAAAAGTAAGGAACGGAATATCGATATTGGTCGCCAGGATTCTACACGTTCCTGGCAGCCGAATATCACGATTACTTTGGCTGACAATGCTGTTTATCCTTATAAGGGTTATGTAGACTTTGCAGAACCGCAGGTTGACCCGCAGACCGGAACTTTCTCCGTACGTGCAGAAATGCCGAATCCTAACAGCGTGCTGCTTCCGGGGCAGTTTACGAAAGTGAAGTTGTTGCTGGATGTGCGCGAAGATGCGATTGCTGTTCCTCAAAAGGCAGTCACTATTGAAAAAGGTGGTGCTTACATCTTTGTGATGCGCCGGGACTCTACGGTTGAGAAGCGCTTCATCGAACTAGGACCTGAATTTGGCAATAATTGGGTGGTTGAGCGCGGCTTGGCTGCCGGTGAACAGGTGGTGACGGAAGGTTTCCATAAGCTTACTCCGGGTATAAAAGTACGTGCGCAGGCTGCTGTTCCTAAAGAAGACGAAGAACAGAAATCAAAGGAGAACAACCCTTCAAAGTAATGATGTTATGAAAGTAAGTTTCTTTATAGACCGCCCGGTATTCTCGGCGGTGATATCGATTGTGATTGTAATTATCGGTATCATTGGCCTGACGATGCTGCCGGTGGACCAATATCCACAGATAACGCCGCCCGTGGTGAAAATCAGCGCTTCCTATCCGGGAGCAAGTGCGCTGACGGTTTCGCAAGCGGTGGCAACCCCTATTGAACAGGAAATAAACGGTACTCCGGGGATGATTTACATGGAGTCCAACAGTTCCAACTCCGGAGGCTTTTCGGCAACGGTTACCTTCGATGTATCAGCCGACCCCGATCTGGCTGCCGTAGAAATACAGAATCGTGTGAAGCTGGCAGAAAGCCGTCTGCCTGCCGAAGTTATTCAGAACGGTATTTCCGTAGAAAAGCAGGCTCCCAGCCAGTTGATGACGCTCTGTCTGACTTCCAGCGATCCTAAGTTCGACGAAATCTATCTGAGTAACTTTGCTACTATCAACGTACTCGACCTGTTGCGTCGTATTCCCGGTGTGGGACGTGTTTCCAACATCGGTAGCCGCTACTACGCCATGCAGATATGGGCACTTCCCGATAAGTTGGCTAACTTCGGGTTGACCGTGCAGGACTTGCAGAATGCCCTGAAAGACCAGAACCGTGAATCTGCTGCCGGCGTTTTGGGACAGCAGCCGGTGAAAGGACTTGATATAACGATTCCTATCACAACCCAAGGACGTCTGAGTTCTGTGAAACAGTTCGAAGACATCGTGGTCCGTGCCAATTCTAACGGGTCCATCATTCGCTTGCGCGATGTGGCGCGTGTTTCTCTTGAAGCTTCTTCGTATAGTACGGAGAGTGGTATCAATGGTGAGAATGCTGCTGTTCTCGGCATTTACATGCTGCCCGGAGCAAATGCGATGGAAGTGGCCAAGAATGTGAAGGAAGCTATGAAAGAGATTAGTGCTAATTTCCCGGAGGGAATGAGTTATGAGATCCCTTTCGATATGACTACGTATATTTCCGAGTCTATCCACGAAGTGTATAAGACTTTGTTCGAAGCACTGATTCTGGTTGTGCTGGTAGTATTTCTTTCCTTGCAAAGTTGGCGTGCAACGGTGATACCGATTGTTGCGGTGCCTATTTCCCTGGTTGGTACCTTTGGTTTCATGCTTATTTTCGGTTTCTCGCTGAACATGCTGACTTTGCTCGGATTGATTCTTGCCATCGGTATTGTGGTAGACGATGCCATCGTAGTGGTGGAAAATGTGGAGCATCTTATGGAGACTGAAAAGCTCAGCCCTTACGAAGCAACCAAGAAGGCGATGAACGGATTGGCAAGTGCTTTGATAGCTACTTCGTTGGTACTCTGTGCCGTGTTTGTACCGGTAAGCTTCCTGAGTGGAATTACCGGACAACTGTATCGTCAGTTTACCATTACCATTGCAGTGTCCGTATTACTTTCCACGGTAGTAGCGTTGACGCTTAGTCCCGTCATGTGTTCGCTTATCTTAAGACCTGATAGCGGTAAGAAGAAGAACATCGTTTTTCGTAAGATAAATCAATGGTTGAATCTGGGCAATCATAAATATATAGGTGTCATCAGCCGTGTCATCAAGAATCCCCGTCGCTTGATGAGTGCGTTCGGGTTGGTACTGGTTGCCATTTTTATTATACACCGTCTGGTGCCTACCAGCTTTTTGCCTACAGAAGACCAGGGATATTTCAAGATAGAGTTGGAATTGCCCGAAGGCGCTACGTTGGAGCGTACCCGCGTAGTGACCGACCGTGCTGTGAAATACCTGGAGAAGAATCCGTTTGTGGCTTATGTACAGAACGTAACGGGGAGCAGTCCGCGTGTAGGAAGCAGTCAGGCCCGTAGTGAATTGACGGTTATTCTTAAACCGTGGGAGGATCGCAAAAGCATTTCCATTGATAAAATAATGGAGAATGTGGAGAAGGATTTAAAAGAATATCCTGAGTGTAAAGTCTATCTTTCCACACCACCGGTCATTCCGGGGCTGGGTACTTCGGGTGGTTTTGAATTGCAGCTCGAAGCACGTGGAGAGGCTACATTCGATGACCTGGTGCAGGCAGCAGACACGCTGATGTACTATGCCCAGAGAAATAAAGAACTGACGGGACTTTCATCCTCTTTGCAATCCGAAATCCCCCAGCTTTATTTCGATGTAGACCGTGATAAAGTGAAGATGCTGGGAGTACCTTTGGCTGATGTGTTTTCTACGATGAAGGCTTATACCGGTTCTGTCTATGTAAACGATTTCAATATGTTCAACCGTATATATAAGGTGTATATTCAGGCGGAAGCTCCTTATCGTGAGCACAAGGATAATATCAACCTGTTCTTCGTGAAGGCGAAAGACGGAGCGATGATCCCGCTGACTTCGTTGGGAAATGCATCTTATACCACAGGGCCGGGCAGTATTAAGCGCTTCAATATGTTTACCACTGCCGTCATTCGTGGTTCTGCCGCTCAAGGCTATAGTTCCGGTCAGGCCATGGAGGTTATGGAACAGATTGCGCGAGACCACTTGCCGGATAATATCGGACTGGAATGGAGTGGCCTTTCATATCAGGAGAAAAAGGCCGGCGGACAGACAGGATTGGTGCTGACATTGGTTTTCCTTTTCGTATTCCTCTTCCTGGCTGCCCAGTATGAAAGTTGGACGGTGCCTATCGCCGTGTTATTGTCGTTGCCGGTTGCTGCTTTAGGGGCATACTTGGGTGTGGCGATATGCGGATTGGAAAATGATATTTATTTCCAGATAGGCTTGGTGATGCTGATGGGACTGGCAGCAAAGAATGCCATCCTTATTGTCGAGTTTGCCAAGGTGCAAGTCGATAAAGGCGGAGATTTGGTACAATCAGCCATTCATGCAGCCCAGCTTCGTTTCCGGCCTATCCTGATGACTTCTCTTGCCTTTGTATTGGGCATGCTTCCTATGGTATTGGCAAGCGGACCGGGTTCGGCAAGTCGTCAGGCCATCGGTACGGGTGTCTTCTTCGGAATGATATTTGCCATTGTGTTCGGTATCGTGCTCGTGCCATTCTTCTTTGTCATGGTTTATAAGACAAAGGCAAAAGTGCAGCATAAGATTAAGAAAGACTGAATTTAAAGAACAACATCATGAAAAAAAGAAATATATATATCCTCTTGTTATTGAGCATGTTTGTTTTTACATCCTGCAAGATAGGAAAAAGCTATGTCCGTCCGGAAATGTCATTGCCGGATAGCTTGGCACAGCAACAAGACAGTATGAGCATTGCCGATGAACAGTGGCAGGTGGTTTATACGGACAGCACCTTGCGCAGTCTGATAGCACGTACGCTTGAATATAACAAGGATATGCTTATTGCTGCGGCACGTGTCAAGGAGATGGCGGCACAGAAGCGTATCAGTGTTGCCAATCTCTTGCCTCAACTCACCGGAAAGGTGGATGCCGAACGGGAAGTTGAGAATTATGGCGGACATAGCCGTGATGTGGGCAATACTTATGAAGCCAAAGCACTTCTTTCCTGGGAAATAGATCTTTGGGGAAACCTGCGATGGAAGCAAGTGGCTGCCGTGGCCGATTATTTGAAAACGGTAGAGGCCCAGCGCGCTTTGCGTATGACGATTGTTGCCGAGGTGGCGCAAGCCTATTACGAATTGGTAGCCCTCGATACGGAACTGGAGATTGTCCGCCAGACACAGAAGGCCCGCGAAGAAGGTGTCCGTCTGGCGCGTATTCGTTTTGAGGGTGGACTTACTTCGGAAACCTCCTACCAACAGGCACAAGTAGAGCTGGCACGTACTGCGACGCTTGTACCGGACTTGGAACGTCGCATCTCTTTAAAGGAGAATGACATTGCTTTCCTTGCCGGTGAATTTCCTACCCGCATCCGCCGTGTCAACTTCTTGCAAGAACTGGATGTGCCGGAATCTTTGCCGGTCGGGTTGCCTTCCGATTTACTGGAGCGCCGCCCCGATATTCGTGCAGCGGAACAGCAGTTGAGGGCAGAACATGCAAAAGTGAAAGTGGCCTATACCAATATGTTTCCCCGCCTCGCCCTTACCGGACAATTCGGGTTGGAAAGCGATGTACTTTCCAACTTCCTGCAATCGCCTTATTCACTGCTGAACGGTGCAGTGCTGACTCCGCTTTTCGGTTGGGGAAAGAACCGTGCCGCACTGAAAGCCCAGAAAGCTTCTTTCGAAGCTGAAGTGCACAATTATGAAAAGACAGTACTGAATGCATTCAAGGAAGCCAAAAATGCAATTGTCGATTTCAATAAGATAAAGGAGGTCTACCAGCTTCGCGCCAAGCTCGAACGCTCTGCCAAAGGCTACGTAGACTTGGCGCAACTGCAATATATCAATGGTGTCATCAACTACATGGATGTGCTCGATGCGCAACGTGGCTACTTTGACGCGCAGATAGGCGTAAGCAATGCTATCCGCGATGAACTCATTGCAATGGTAAATGTGTATAAAGCTTTGGGAGGCGGCTGGCAGACAGCAACGGATGCTGTGGAATAAGGAGAGGGCTCCTTTTTATATTCTTCAATCTTAAGTATCTATATTTCTCGCTTAATACTATGATTATTTAGAAAAACTCATTAATTTTGTCCAATCATCTTTAAAGATAGAGAACTGCTTCTGAGATGATAATGGGCTATTTGTGAGAGACGAGAATAAATAGAAGATATACAATAACTCGGTTAGGGAGAATATCTACACTTAAATGATTGAAGAACATGAAAAGAACTGCACTGCTGAGTCTCCTGTTGGCTTTCTGGCTGTTACCATTATTTGCATTCCCCAATTTTACTTTTAAGAAATATCAGGTAGAAGACGGACTGTCGCACAACACTGTATGGTGTGCGTTGCAGGATAGTCATGGCTTTGTATGGCTGGGTACGAACGATGGTTTGAATTGCTTTAACGGTTTGAACAGCAAGATATACCGGAATGTATTGAATGATAAGTTTTCGCTTGGGAACAACTTTGTACAGGCACTCTTCGAAGACGAGAACCAGGATATTTGGGTAGGAACCAACTCCGGACTTTATATCTATGACCGGAAGCACGACCGCTTCTCCCATTTCGATAAGAAGACTCCTTATGGGGTTTTCATCAGCAGTGAGGTCAAAAAGATTATAAAGTCCGGGAATGGATTGGTTTGGATTGCGACATTGGGACAGGGCCTGTTTGTCTACGATCAGGAGAAAGACTCGTTACACCAGAATAGCCTGCAAGCCTCTTTTATGTGGGATGTCTGTGAGAGTGGTTCAAACATCTATTCCTCTTCCTTGCAGGAGGGGCTGCTTTGTTTTGACAAAGAGGGGAATTTTATACGTTCGTACCCATTGATGGCAGCCGGCAACAATCCGGATAATTATCGCATTCACTGCCTGCTGCCGATAGCTGGTAATATATGGTTCGGGGCAGGGAGTAACTTGCTGTATTGCCTGAATGAGAACTCCGGGAAGTTGGATTACTACAATGCGTCTGCATTCAATTTCGGTGCTATCAACAGCCTTCTAAGTTATTCGGATACCGAATTGTTGTTGGGTACGGACAACGGGCTCTACCTTTTTAATATTGTTGCCAAGACTTTTGTCCGCATTGATAATCCCAGTGACCCGCGGAGTCTTAGCGACCAATCCATTAACGCAATGATGCGCGATGTGGAAGGGGGCATTTGGATATTAACCAATCTGGGAGGTGTCAACTATCAGGCGAAGCAAACGAAGCGCTTCGACTATTATCCTCCGGTTTACCATGAGGGAATGGTATATGCGGGTAAAGTCATCGGGCCTTTCTGCGAAAACAGGGATGGGAACATTTGGGTGGGCACCCGCAATGGCTTATGCTTTTTCAATACTGCTACCCAGCAACTGTCCCGTTACGAGATAGGAGGGCATGTCAATCTGAAGTATGATATACGTTCTTTGTTGCTGGATGATGACCGGCTGTGGATGGGTACTTATAGCGAAGGGCTGAAGGTATTGGATATTAAGACGGGGAAACTGAAGTCGTACAATCACCAGAAAGATATTCCCAATACTATTTGCAGTGACGATGTGTTGGCATTGTACAAAGACCGGAGCGGTAATATCTTTGTCGGAACCAGTTGGGGCTTGTGCCAGTATAATGCAAAAGAGGATGATTTCTCGACGATTACTACTATAGGCTCCATGATATCTGTTGTCGATATAACGGAAGATCTGTATGAGAATCTGTGGATTGCTACTTCCAGCAGCGGGGTATTCCGTTATAGCATGCACGACGACCACTGGAAACACTATCTGCACGAAAGTTCCGACTCTACCACCATTACTAATAATTCGATAATCACTCTGTTCGAAGACAGGAAAGGTACTATGTGGTTCGGAACGAATGGAGGCGGGCTTTGCTCGTTCAATGCCGATACCGAAACCTTTGTGGACTTCGATCCCACCAGTACGCTCCTGCCCAACCGGGTCATTTACTCCATAGAAGAAGATAAAACGGGTGATTTCTGGATCTCCGGCAATACCGGGCTGGTTACGATCAATCCGGTTACGAAGCAGCATTTCCGCCGGTTTACGGTGGACGATGGCTTGCAGGGAAATCAGTTTACGGCACAGTCTTCCTTGAAAACAGCCGACGGCAAGCTTTACTTTGGAGGTATCAACGGTTTTAATGCATTCGTTCCCGAGCAGTTTACGGACAATCAGTATATCCCTCCGGTTTACATCACAGACATCCGCTTGCCATACCTTGCTGACGAGCGTGCCATGAAGGAGAAACTGCATTTGGAAGAGCCTCTTTATCGGGCGAAGACCATCACCTTGCCCTACGAGTACAATAGTTTTTCAATCAACTTTGTGGCCCTCAGCTACGAAGACCCATTGAAGAACAAGTATAGCTATCGGCTGAAGGGAGTAGATAAGGACTGGGTTACGAGCCCGAATCTCAATATCGCTTCGTACACGAATCTTTCTCCGGGAAAGTATGAGTTCGAAGTGCGCGGCTCTAACAATGACCATTTGTGGAATGAGGAGAATGCTTCGTTGCTGATTGTGATTACACCTCCCTGGTGGCTTTCTGTTTGGGCTTATTGTTTGTACGTCTTGTGTCTGTTGGGAGTGGCTTGCTACATAGCTTGGCGTTGGAATAAATTCGTCAAGATGAAGTACAAACGGCGCATGAAGGAGTATCAGATAACGAAAGAGGAAGAGGTGTATAAGTCGAAGATCAGCTTCTTCGTCAACCTGGTGCACGAGATCCGTACGCCGTTGAGCTTGATTCGCCTGCCGCTCGAAAAGCTGCTTGAGGAGAGAAGAGGGGAACGCGATGCCAGGTACCTCTTGGTGATTGACCGCAATGTGAACTATCTGCTGGGCATCACTAACCAGCTGCTCGACTTCCAGAAGATGGAAAGCGGAGGAATCCGGCTGAATCTGAAGCGATGTAACGTCAGTGAATTGGTGAAGGTGGTGTATGAGCAATTCTCCGGTTCGGCCGAGCTGAATAAATTGTTGATAACGCTCGATATTCCTAAAAAGGAAGTGTATGCGCAGGTGGACTCGGAGAATGTGTGCAAGATTATCGTCAACCTGATAGGCAATGCAGTGAAGTATGCCCGCACCCGCATTGATGTCCGTCTGGTTGCGGTGGAAGATGGTTTTAAGATATTGGTGGAAGACGATGGACCGGGTGTGCCGGATGCTGAAAAGCAAAGGATTTTCGAGGCGTTTTATCAGGTGAGAGATGCCAAGCCCGGAGTGGAGGGAACCGGGATAGGACTCGCTTTCTCCAGGTCGCTGGCCGAACTGCATCACGGCACACTGACGGTGGCCGATAGTTCGTATGGCGGTTCTTCTTTTGTATTGTCGTTGCCGGTGGGGGAGAAGAGCACCGAAGAAGCCTCACAACTTCCGGAGCTGGTAAATGTGCCGGAGACTGAAGATGCAGCCTTGGAAACGACGGAATATTCGGCCCGGAAGTTCACCGTGCTGCTGGTAGAGGATAATGTGGAGCTGCTGAACCTGACCCGGGAGTCGCTCAGTGCCTGGTTCAAGGTGCTCAAGGCGCACAATGGGCGTCAGGCATTGGAGGTGCTGGCCAAAGAGGTGGTCGATGTAATCGTCAGTGACGTGATGATGCCCGAGATGGATGGCATGGAGCTGACGGAACGGGTGAAGTCGGACATCGACTACTCGCACATTCCGGTGATTCTGTTGACGGCCAAGACGACGCTTGAGGCGAAAGCGGAAGGATTCGATTGCGGGGCGGATGCGTTTGTAGAGAAGCCTTTCTCCATCCGCCAGCTGCACAAGCAGATTGAGAATCTGCTGAAGTTGCGCCAGGCATTCCATAAGATGATGACTACTCTGTCCGGCACTGCGCCCGGGACGCTGGCAACCGAGTTTACGCTTTCTCAGCGGGACTGCGATTTCATTGCCAAGGTGCAGGCAGCAATAGGCGAGCAGCTTTCGGATGAGAACTTTTCGGTAGATACACTGGCTGAGGCATTGAACATGAGCCGTTCCAATTTCTATCGGAAGATAAAGGCGCTGTCCGGTATGGCGCCTAATGACTACCTGAAGACGATACGTCTGAACAAGGCTGCCGAATTGCTGAAGAGTGGAATGCGGATTATAGAAGTTTGCGAGCAGGTGGGCTTTAACTCTTCGTCGTATTTTGCCAAATGCTTTAAGGCGCAGTTTGGGGTGCTGCCTAAGGATTATCCTCCGGCATCCTGATGGGGCGGTTCGTTACATTAACGTGAGTTCGATATAAGATGATTGACTCATATTGATGATAGAAATGAATGAAATGATAAACATGAGTATCTCAAACTCTCCCGCCTGAAAGGGGGAGTACCCCGTAGGGGGGAGGGGGTCTTACATAAGCAGAGAGTAACTTTGCAATAGATAAGTCCCTTCGGATGTAAAACCCCTCCGCCCTACGGGCACCTCCCCTTTCAGGCGGAGGAGTTTGAGATACTCTTGCTCATAACCTGTACGGATATGAGTCAATCATCTTATATCGAACTCACGTTACATTACCTCCGCCGAGGAAAATCGGGGCTAACCGCACGTTACATTACCTCCGCCGAGGAAAATCGGAGCCAACCGCACGTTACATTACCCCCGCCGGGGAAAATCGGGGCCAACCGCACGTTACATTACCCCCGCCGCGCAAAATTGGAGCCAACCGCACGTTACATTTGCTCCGCCGGGAAAAATTGGGGTCAACTGCACGTTACATTTGCCCCGCCGGAGAAAATTGGAGCCAACTGCACGTTACAAAGGCTCCCCCGGGAAAAATAGGGGTCAACCGAACGCCTCTTCTCCTCCCCGGCAAAAATAGAAGCCTCCGAACCGGCACTTTTCCTTCCTCCGAGAAAATCTGGAAGAAAAGTGTCGGCCCGGAGGCTCGCTTTTTGGGAGAGAGCGAAGCGTTTACAGTTCGCTGATCTCCGAATACAGTTCTATCATGCAAGAGTTCTCCAACAGGCTCTTGAATCGGTCTTTGCGATTGCCGGACCAGTCGTTGTTCAGCAGCCCGTTTTCATCGCGCGTATATCTCCAGGCATAATCGGCATTGGCAATCATCGCCTTCACGTACGTATCGTCCTTGTCCACCTGGTAGAGGGCTTTCAAGCCGCGGAACAGGATGACGTTGAACCACGGGCTGGAGGGGTAGAACAACATCTCCCCCCGGACGGTGGGCTGCGGCTTCAGGAAATGCTGATGGGCTCCGCGCGCCGTCTGCTGGGCGTCTGTCAGGTACTGTTTGTCGCCGGTGGCTTGGTAGAGCAGTACGCCGGCCTGAATCATCTGCCCGCTGTTGTACGTGTATTTGGCATAGCCTATCTTTCCTTTCAGGTTCACGTTGTCCCAGTAGACGAAGTCCGACGGGTCGCGCAGATTGTCGCGCGTCCAGCGGTAAGTCTCTTTGGCCTGCTCCAGATACTTCCGGTCTTTCGTAATGTTGTAGAGCTTCATGCAAAGCACGGTAGCGGGCGCGTTGGAGCAGGTGTTCTTCGACGTCTTCTTCTGCTCGCACCAGTAGATGCCGCCTCCCAGCTCGTCGGACCAGCCGGAGTAGATGTAATCGTGCAGGGCTATGGCCTTACGGAGGTACTCCTGGTTGCGGGTGGCCACGTAGTAGTCGCAAAAGTCGATGGCAACCCAGTCGTTGTCGTCGTAGTAGCGGTCGTTCTTCCCGGCAAAAGCGGGGTAGGACTGGTAGCACTCAGGCAGGCGGGTACTGTCCCAGTAGCGGTCCAGTCCGGGCTTGATTTGCCGGTCCATCAGCTTCTTGTACTTCTTCTCGCCCGATGTCTTGTAGAGTGAGACGCATCCCGACACCATCGCCGAGTAGGGCCAAAGGAAAGAAACTTCCTGCTGGGTGACTTCGTTCCCCGTGTCGGCCGTATAAGTGATTTGTTGTTTGGGGTTGCGCGGATAGGTCTCCATCAGCAACCCGTACTTCTTCACTTCGTAGAGTGAAAGGATGCGTTGTAGCAGTGAATCCGCCCGCTGCTGATACAGCTTCCCTCCCAGCTGGGCCGAGAGGAAAAGGGGTATCAGGAGTAGGGTGGAGGTTATGAAAAACTTTCTCATCTTGTTATAGGGTTATTTAATGTTGCTTCTTATGATGCTATTGTCGTTTTAAGGTATTTATTCTCTTGTATTGGGGAAAGCCGATACCCTCAGTCTCGCTGCTCCCATCGGTATCAGTGTGATTTCTTCTTTCTCGCCTTTCGGTGCATCGGCTTCGGGGAGCTCGCTGCACAGACCGTACTGGTCGATAGTCCATGAAGGTATCTTCCGTCCGATAGCTTTTACCTCAATTGGTGCGCTTTCCACGGTGAAGGGGAAGTTATCGGCAGGCCATGCCTTGTGCACCACCTGGAAGTTCTTCAGCGGTTGGTTCTTGTCCAGCACCAGGGCATAGTTCCAGGGCGACTTGGCATAGATTTCATACGTCGGCCACTGGCTTGCGTCGGCACCTTCCTGCCATTGGGAGTCGCCGATGGCAGTCTCCTTGCTGTCCTTCTGCACGTAGTCTTCGTCTATCTTCAGCGATAGGGTGAGCGGGCCGTAATCCACGCTTACACTGTTCTTGTTCACCTGCCAGGTGCGTATGGACAGCTGCATGGGCAGACGGATTTCAACCTGGTCGTTGTCCTTCCATTCGCGACGGATGCAGGCATACTTGCTGGCTTCGGGATTGGAGGCTACTTCTTTTCCATTGATAAGGATTGTGGCATTCTCCGTCCACGACGGTATTCTCAGATAGAAGGGGAAAGTGGTTGCCGCCGGTGTATTCACGGTGAAGCGGATGCTTTCCTCGAACGGATAGTTCGTCTCTTCGTGCAGGGTGATTTCATTACCTTCGGTTCCTACCTTCACCGTTGCATTGCAGGCGGCGTAGAGGGCGGCGGCTACTCCGTTGTCGGGAGTGGCGAGTATCAGATGCTCGGCATAGTAGGGCCATCCCTGTGCATGGTTGTGCTGGCAGCAACGGCTGCTGAAGGGGTTCATTGCCAGGAAGGGACCGCGGTTGTCGATACCCGGATGATGGTTCTTTGCATCACTGATGGTCTGGTTGGGCGAAGTGATGTAACGCAATGCTTTGAAGTCCGGCATCACGGCAGCGGGATAAGTGTTGAATGCTACGTCCTCGCAATTCTCGGCCCACGACGGGTCGCCGGTCATGCAGAGCAGCAGTTCGTCCGAAGCCATCTGTTCTACCATTCCGCAAGTCTCCACACCCTGGCGCGGGTCGATGAATCCCATGCGGGCGTTCTCGTCGGCTCCGAACATACCGCCGGGCACTTGGCCGAAGGTACGGCGAATCAGGTGCTGTACGTTATAGGTGGCGTTCAGCATAGCGGAGTCTCCGGTCAGCATGTAGTAGGTGGCGGGTTCGCGGAAACATTGGGCTATATTTACGTTGTGCCAGTTGGGCAGCCAGGAAGGGCGTGTCCAGTCTGCTGTGTTACGGTGTATCTTCTTGGCAAGCTCCAGCAGGAAGTCGTCGCCGGTGCGGTTGTAGAGCCAGTATACGCTCAGCAGGTTGTCGCCGCCGCGGCTGTTCTCCCAGTAGTCTTCCAGGAATTGTTCGTCGGGCACGGTCAGTTGCCATTTAAAGTAGTTGGTCATCAGGCTGAGGACGCGCGGGTCGTTGGAGTGCTCGTAATAAGATTGCAGGCACCACAGCATAATCATCTGCGCCCAGAGTTCGCGCTTTCCGTTCCGTTCGTTCACGGGGCCGAAGTACCCGTCGGGCTGCTGGCTGGCGAAGGCGCCTTCAATCCATACTTTGGCTTCGGCTATCATTTGGGGATCGTTCAGTATATAGGCCAGGTTGCCGTAACCTTTCAGCCAGTAGGGCACTTCTTCCCAGCCGTGGTCGCCGCCGGTAGTGAGCCAGGCGTTGTTGTCTTTGGCAAGCCAGGCGCTGATTTCGTTCAAGTGTCCGGTCAGTCCGTTCTTTTGCAGTTCCAGGTATTTCTTCAGCCATCCTTCGGGGCGGATGCTTCCAACCGGGAGTTTCAGGAAGTTCATCGGCTTCAGCGGTTGGCGGTTTCCTACATAACTGATGTTGGTTTGTGAACAATCGGGGCGATTGACGATGGTTACTTCCGACGACAGAGGGTCGGTGGTACAGGAAGCTGCCAGTAGTCCGGTAGTAAGCAGAACGCCGGCAAGTCTTACTTTCAAGTTTTTCATCTTTTGAAGTGTTTTTACGATGGTTATTAAATATAGTTCATTTCGAAATGGGGAGTAAATGAGAATTTACGGAGTATCCCAAATTCCTCCGCCTGAAAGGGGAGGTGCCC
>ERZ791737.311-NODE-311-length-50632-cov-6.407695_pt1 | contig 50632 bp, 55 predicted proteins | sample MGYA00510042_ERZ791737 | MGnify/ENA primary metagenome ERZ791737 (study PRJEB30046, sample SAMN00791965) | human gut metagenome | study: EMG produced TPA metagenomics assembly of the A metagenome-wide association study of gut microbiota in type 2... | reverse complement strand
GAGGACGTTTAGACGCAAGAAGGACGCTGAAGAGCTTAGTTGCGGATTTGAGGTTCAACTCAAACTCAATACCGTTGATTTCAACAGTTTTCCATCCAGTTAAGGCAAACATGGAATCGTAGAAAGAAGAGCATCTGTTGGCACGAATATAAAAATGCCTGCAATGAGCCTCTACCATATCTACGATTTCCTCCGAACATGAGCCGCAATCCATGCGGGCACGAGAAATATATATTTCCGAAGCCTCCAATCGCTTGAAGATTCTTTCCAAAGTTTCTTTTTGGTTGAAGCGTACGTTTGTGTTGCCGTCTCTATTTTCAATACCAACAATCATGTCGTTAATGACAGCTACGCCTGGACTATAGCCCAAGAACTTCTTGTAGGTTGGTTTTGCATCATACTTCTCTGTTTCAATGAACTGATGGTCAAAGTCAAAATCATACTCTTGACCGGATTTCAATTGACCAGTAGCAAGCAGGGCTTTGATCAATAAGCAGTTCATCTTGTCTGCAGTATTGAAATCATAGGAGTTGCCAGAAGCAGATTTATAGGTGATGTTCTTACAAGTCAGTTCTTCGATAGCACGCAATATGGTGTCTGCGCTGCAAGTGCGAAGAGTTGGATGAAGAGACAAATGTTTCATCAGGTGAGTTGTAACATCCTCAATACATGAGCCGCCACAAAGATATACGCACATCAGAGAGCGTAGAATTTCGCTATATTGATAACCAAACATAGTGCATCTCAATCCCAAGGTGGAATCTATGGTTTGAGCTAAAAGAGCATCAAATTGCTCCATAATAGAAAAAATTCCTCCAAAAGGAGTGAGTTTCTCAGATTTTATTTGTACTTTTGCCATGTCATATTAGAGTTTTGCTTGTCTTCTTTTCGCAACACTAAGGTAAGTGAAAATTCTGACATGGCAAAATCCTGGGCAACTTTTTGTTGCTCAGGCACTTATAAATAATGTTAAACTATAGTGTTGCGGAATTAAGGTTTATAACAAAATCAAGACCTTCGGATTGCCCCTATGGAAGAATGTTCCAACGAAGAACCTTGTGCGCGGAACAGCAGGATTTCCATCAGTACAAGATACTTGTCTATCAACGAAACATATTCGTCTATGTAAGCTTTCAGATATTCTTCCAACCGCATCATCATAATGTCCTCGTTCCGTATACCGTGATCTTCCTGCAGCATGGCTTCCCAAGCACGGAAAACTGGACAGACCACCTGCGGAACAATTCATCTTTGTTCGTGAAGTAGTTGTAGATGTTTCCAACGCCAACACCTGTCAACTCCGCTATTTCGCGCATGGAAGTCATGGAATTGTCCTTTCCTTTTAAATTGCTGTCTGGCAACTGTCAATATACGACCCCGTATGTCTTTTTTCAGCACTTGCATTTATAATGAACAGTGCTCTCGATTTTACTTTTGCAAAGGTGTAGGGCTTGAAATTGTCGGGCAATACCTATTTTTAGGGATTTTATCTTGCAATTATTACCTGAGAAAGAAAAAATATAGTTGATAATAAACTTTGTGAACACTCTCATATAAATAGAAGATGACGGATTTGACATTCTTCCATCTGCACTCACTTACATTTTCACTCTACGTTTATATCGGTATCGGATTGACTTTCATCGTTTCCAGATTAAGGTACAGTCCGTGGTGCTCGATCATTCCGTAACGGAACATCTTCCAAAGGATGTTACAGCCGAGCTGTGCCAATGTGGAATTTATGAAGAGGTCCTGCTTTTCCAGGGCCTCTGCAAGAGAGCAACTCGGACCGGAATCGCTTTCTTTCACCATCGCATACTTCACGAGACGGGTAACGACTTTCAGGGAAGCCACTGTCTCATACAGTCCGGATTCAGGCTGTTTGATCTTTTTAGGTATTGTCCCCATGACAACCTGCCCGGATGCCTGCGTGTTCCCGAAATCCATCCAATACAGGGGTGTGTCGTATGATCTGTATTCCGATATCGGCACCGCCTTCAGGATGTTCCACAGATTAAGGCGTGACTTGATGTTGTCCGTGCAGGTTATCGTGATGTTGGCCAGGTTGTCTCGCCTGGTATCTTTCAGTATTACCGGATAGATGTCCGGAAAGGCTTTCCAGTCGTTGCCGAAGAAGTTGTTTATCCGCGTAATCAGGCATTGCGCCTTGTTCAATCCCACATCCGAAATGCTGAAGAGCTGGCGCCCGATATTGCTTTCCGTCACGATGTCGGGATCATAGAGCGTCACGAAAAGTCCGGGATGCCCGAGGCCCCGGAGCGTTATATCAAGCCTTGCCAGGCAGGTCAGCACCTGCGAGCCTGTCCCTCCCGCACCGATGAGGTTCACCGTCACCGGATGCTGCGGGTTGATGAGATAGCTGTCTGTGTAGTGTACTCTTTTCATTTCAGGATGTCTTTAAGTTTGAGATTTCGTAATGATTTCAATTCTCCGAGGTCGAAAGGTTTGTCCCTCGCTGCCTTTGTCACCAGCACGAGATTTGATCTGGTCGGATTCCCGTGGCCCCCTAAGTGGGAAAACTCTGTCAGCCAGAATTTTCTTTCCCAGTATTCAAGCAGGTTCAAGTAAGTCATGTCCCGTGGCTTTTCTATCCTGGCCGAACCGAGGCATACGCTTGAGCCTGTCACATTGAATAAAGGTGCCGCATAAAGGTCCGTCTCCCTGTCAGGCCGGTCATCCTTGTAGGCATAAACGTCCAGCTGCGACTCCCTGGCTTCGTAGATGATTCCCGGCAGGTTGTATTCCGCATTCTCGATTTCGAGGCCGCTGACAAAATACATCATCCGTTTTTGCGGGGGATTATACCAGATGTATTTTTCGCTTCCTTTGCGGGAATCTGCATACAGAAGATTGGACGGCAGCCTGCCGTATGGCGTACTACCGTGTGTCTCCGAATAGTTCCGTACCAGCTCGTTCATGAACTCGACCGTTACGGGATGTCCTTCGCCCATCTTTCCTTTCCCGTCAATGGACCGCTGTTCCAGGAAATACTTTTTATCCCCTTCATAAGTGTAGGCTATCAGTACCGCACGGGGACAAAGGGTGGCATGTATCATATTCGTAAGTTCATTTTTTTCCATCTTCTTTATTATTTGATATATGGTTTATGAATTTGTCCGACCATTTGAAAAAGCGTTCAGGGTAGTCGTCCTCCATTTTAAACAGGCTGTCCGTTTCCGGAGACAGGGCCATTGTGGTGATCGGAATCAGATCGTATGTCTCCAGCCTCTCGGAATTATATTGTTCCTCAAGACTTTCCGTCACAATGTCATGGATGTCATAAGCTATGCGTATCTGCCTGTCAAGATCCATCGGCCGGTAATCCGGTTCCTCCTCGAAGAACGGGTCATAACAGTAGCGCATGATCGGCTTTTCCGGGAAGAGGAACTGCAGCCCCTCTTCCATCAGTTCCAGCAAAACCGCTTCCCATCCGTCCTGCGGGGAATATCTCCGTATGGCGGCTGGCAGGTTCTTGTAATAGGATGTGCTTTCCACCCTTTGCAGCAGCCTTCTGATTTTCCCGTTCCTGTATGAGCTGACGATGGCATTCCTGCGTCGTGTATCGTCTTCCGGTTCATCCCGGTCATCCGTTTCAATCCAGTCAAGCACCGTTTCCGTATCGTCACCGTCCAGAATCGTGGTTATCCCGTTGGCATTCGCCATACCGTTGATAAACGATATGGCGATGCGTCTCAGTACAGGGTTCAGTTCTTCCACAAATTTCACGGGGAAATAGTACAGCGTATATTCTCCCCACTCATGACATTTCCACAAGTTAAAGTACAGGCGCTGTCCCTGTTGTTCTATATTGACACCGACATCGTCCTTGAGCAGCGTTTCCATGTCATAGACCAGCTGGTCTATGCTTTCTCCGATATTCCTGCCGGGGACATGCCGGGCTTTTACCCCCGTGAGTTCCGCGTATCTTAGGTATGAGCCGAGCAGGTATTCGTAGTTGTCTTCCGTCAGGATATTGAACGGTTTCCCCTCATAGTCCTTTACAAGGAATCCGGGCACGCAGCTGGAGAAGACCGTATTCAAAAAACGATTACGGCACCGCTGGGCGCCGCAATCCTTTTCCGTTTTTCGGTTCCGTAATGGTAGACTTGTCCGGTTCCTTGTATGATGAACCTTGCAAGCTGCTCCATCTGAAATTCGCTTAAGAGTCTGCATGATTCTTCCTTTCCTTTTTTATTTTCCTTTGCCATATCCGTCATCCTTTTGTTCCGATGGTTGTCTTGAACTCGTACTCAACCATATCTTCCTTGATGAGTGGCCCGTGCACGGTTGCCGTGGTCAGTTCCGGGTACATGTTGGAATAGTAGTTCATGACCATATCCGGGGTGAAATCCGTGCCTGGGTCAGCCAGAGTCACATACTCCGTTCCTTTCTTGAACTTGAATGAGCGTGTCATTCCTTTTACTTCGAGTGCCATAATCTTACATTTGTGGGTTGGTAGTCTGGTATCTGTTTCCGCCTTTCAGCATTTCCATCGGGAAGTCGGGATATCCCGCATACTCTTCCGGGTTGTAATCCGGCTCGTCCTGTCCATAAGCGGACAGCCCGTCTTCCTGCGCCGCATATCCGTCGTACTGCGGCATGCTTTCCTCAAAGCATGCTACCGGCTGCGATGGCTGTGGAGCCGGATGCTGCCCGTATGCGCCCGGTTGCGGATATTGCCCTCCCTGTCCGGGATACGGCTGCGCGTGGTATGGCTGTTGCCCGGGATAAGGAGACGTTTGCTGTACAGGCTGTCGCGGCGGTATCGGCTGTCTGACAGGTTGCTGTCCCTGGCTTGCCGGATGCGGCTGCTGTGGAATGTTTCCCGGAGCCGGTCTTTGTATCGGACGGGATTGCGGTACCTGTTGCGGCTGCTGCTGTGACACCGGCTGTGGAGCCGGCTGTTGGTCAAAGGCCTCCATGCCGAACAGGCTGCCCTTGTTGAGCTCAGCGGTCTGCGCCTTGATCTTTTCCTCGATTTCCTTTACCTGCTGAGGGTTGGCATACGCTTTGGCTTGTCCGAGTACGGCCACGGCCTCCTTGTGGTTCTTTGCCGCAACCATCTCGTCCGCCTTCTTCATCAGTTTTTCATATTTTTCCCGTTTCTCTTTCTCCTCCTTGGTTTCTTTCGCTTTCATATCCTTGACCGCCTTGCTGTCTTTCGCTGCCTTGTCCGCCTGCTTCTCGAACTCTGCCATGTTGGCCAGCAGGCCTGATACTTTCTGTACGGGTCTTGCGATGGTCTGGAAGAAGCCGTTGTCAAGCTCTTCCGGTGTTCCGGACAGGGTCAGCGGCACGATATGGTTCTGGGCCTCGTCCTTGAGACCGTTCGACTTGGGCAGCACGGATACCGTCATGCCCGTGGTTGATTTGCGGATGACCATCGTGACGTCCACGCTTCCGGTCATCAGTTGGTTGAACTGTGTAAAGAACATAATCTTTCGTATTAAAATGATTAGACATAGGTTTCATGCGTCCTTGAAAAACTCCGCCAGCAGCCTGTTCCTGTCCGGATGCTGGCTGATTTCCAGTATCGGGTTCAGCAGGGCTGAGATATGTACCGGCCCGCTTCCTCTTGGCGGGAACTTCATGGCCGGTTCCGGCACCTGCACTCTGGGTTTTCTTGCCACTGGCATCCGCATCGGAGCCTGTGACGGTTGTCTTGTGATGATCGCTTGTCTCATGATCCTTATTGTTTTAATTGTGAATACTCGGGCTTTGGCAGCCCGTTGAACTACGAGGGCCCGGCGGCGAATGCTTCCGGAAAGGCAAGGTTTTCGGGAAAAATACCGCAGCCCTCCGGGCGAGGATGATTTTTTCCGAAACCGCTTGCGGCTCGACCTTGCCGTCCGACAAGAAGCATACGCCAACTTTGCCCTGTAGTTCCTCGGACTGCCGATGTCTGCGTCTTCCATTCCTGTCTTTCCATTTTTTCTGAGCAACGGACATGGCGATAAAAAAAGAGCCGTCCTCATCTGGACAGCTCCTTATATAACTGTAAATGTAAAATCCGCTATGTTCCACTTTGTCAGATCTTAGAAGACCAGAAAACTCAGGATGCACAGGATGATGGCGAGAGCCACGAGGAAACAGGCTATCCGGTAGAGGAACCTGAACAGTCCTCTGAAACATACGATGGCCACGGCGGTCCATATGGGGGATATGCCGTGCGAGTAAAGCCAGCTGAACACAATGGCGGCCGTGACGGCCAGTGCGGCAGTCTTTGCCCACCGGTTGCCGGTTATTTTCTTGATCCGTTCTATCGTTTTCATAATCTCCATGTTTTTAAGGGAATGCCATTCCCGTTTCCGGGGCCTTCCTGCGGACCGTCTCCACGGGCAAGGCTTTCGGGAAAAATACCGCAGCCCTTCCGGGCGAGGATGATTTTTCCCTGAAACCGCCCGCGGCCCGGCCTTGCCGGTGGAAACAGGCGGTCCGCGACCTTCGCCCCGTGAACCGGAATGGCTTCACCGCTTCTGTTTCTTCCCGTTCCCGTTTTTCGGGAACGACAGGGTCAGGTTGAAACCCGCGTCAAAAGCCAGGGCCGCATCGAAGGCTATCCCTTTCTTGCCCTTGAACCCTTTGATGAGCCGGGTGGAGCCGGAAGAGAAAAGCTGTTCCAGGTGCTGGTCCGTCAGTTCCTTGTTCAGGAACTTGCGGAACACGAGCAGGCCGCAGCCTTCATTGTCGCATTTTGCCGTCCTGCCCCTGAGGATGACATGGCCCGTCTTACATTTGGGACAGGTGAACGTGCGGACGGGAGCCGCCGGCAGGGAGAGTTTCAGAATCTCCCCGGTGGCCTTGCGGGTATAGTCCCTGATGGACGCCATGAACGTTTCCGGGTCGAGCGTATGCCGTTCTATCTGCGCCAGGGCGTTTTCCCAGCTTCCGGTCAGGGACACGTCCGCCACCAGCATGTCTTTCACGGCTCCGTAGAGGAGAAGTCCCTTTTCCGTGGGCACGAGGCTTTTCCCGTTCCGCTCGACATAGTCCCTCTTGAACAGGGTGGTGATGATGGCGGCTCTCGTGGCGGGCGTGCCGATCCCCAGATCCTTGACGGCTTCACGCGCCTGTCCGTCGGCGATGTCCTTTCCGCAGGTCTCCATGGCCGCAAGCAGCGTGGCTTCGGTATAGAGCGGCTTGGGCATGGTCTTCTTCTGCACCAGTCCGTGGCCCGATACCGGGACTCTGTCCCCTACGGCAAAGACGGCTTCCCCGTCGTTCAGCCCTTCCTCGTCCTCCTCCTTGTCCTCTTTCCTGCCGAACACCCCGCGCCAGCCTGGACTGGTGACCGTGGAACTCTTCGAGCGGAAAGCCATGTCCCCGATACGGCACTCCATCCGCAGTGTCTCCTTCCCGCAGGGTGGCGAGAACGCTTCCAGCATCCGTCCGGCTATCAGCGTATAGACGGCGGTTTCCGCTTCGGAAAGTCCCTCCGGTGTGACACCGGTCGTGACCAGCGCGTGATGGTCGGTCACTTTCGTGTCGTCCACGCTGCGGGTGTTCAGGGTGGAAAGGTCGAACGCCTTCCCGTATTCCCGGAATTCCGGCAGGACGGAAATCTTTTCCAGCAGTTCCGGGATGTGCGCCATGACATCCTGCGGGATATGGCGGCTTCCCGTCCTCGGATAGGACACCAGCTTCTTCTCGTACAGGGCCTGGGCGATGTCCAGCGTCTTGTCCGCCGGCAGGTCGAGATGCACGTTGCAGTCCTTCTGGAGTGCCGTAAGGTCGTAGAGCAGCGGCGGTTGCTGCACGGTTTCCTTGCGTTCCGCTTTCGTGATTTCAGCCACGGAGCCGGAGGGGATATGCCTGTATGCTGCTTCGGCCTCCGCCTTGTCGTTGAAGTTCCCGACATGGAAGAAACGGCGGTGTGTGCATTTCCCTTGCAGGGTGACATGCAGTTGCCAGTAAGGGGTGGAGACGAATCCCCTGTTTTCCTTGAACCTGGCGCATATCATGGCCAGTGTCGGGGTCTGCACCCGCCCGATGGAACTGTTCGGAGTGCCGGAGGCTATGGCCAGGGCACGGCTGGCGTTCATGCCCACCAGCCAGTCCGCCTTGGCGCGGCTGTCCGCTGCGGCGTACAGGCTGTCGTATTCGGCACCGTCTTTCAGTTCCTCCAGCCCTTTCCGTATGGCCTCGTCGGTGAGCGAGGAGATCCACAGCCGTCTGAACGGCTTGGTACAGCCCAGGTAGTCATATATCCAGCGGAAGATAAGTTCGCCTTCCCTCCCGGCGTCGGTGGCTACGATGATACTGACGCACCGGTTGAACACCCCGTCAATGACCTTCAGCTGTTTTGTGGCGGCGAGGTCCGGTACCATGCCCCTGTCCGTGCGTACCTGACGGGAGACCAGCCGGAACGGCTCCGGCAGCATCGGCAGGTCCTCCGCAGCCGTTCTTGTATAGCCGTATGTGTCCGGCAGGGACAGTGACACAAGGTGTCCCAATGCCCATGTGACCATATATCCGTTTCCGGAACAGTAGCCGTCATTCTTTGTATCAGCCCCGACTACACGGGCTATGTCCATGCCTACGCTCGGCTTTTCTGCGATGATTGCTATCATATTGTTCGGATAAAATTTAAGCCGTTCCCCGTTTTCCATGCGGAAGACAGGAAACGGCTGTTAGACATTTTCTTGTTTAATGCTGCGGCAGGCTCATCTGCTCGAAGGGGTGACGCCCTGGATTTCAAGCAGGGGGGCTTCCCCCTTGCGTACCAGCTGCAGGGTGGCGTCCATCACCACGTCCACGCCGAGGAGCACGAGGCTCAGTGGTATCACGCCGGTCTTTTCCCCTTTAAGGAGTGTGTCAAGCTCTCCGGCCATCTCCAGCTCGTCCTTCAGGATACCGATGGCGGCTAGTTCGTCCCAGTTCACGTCTTCCGCCTTGAAAGGCATGTCGTTTCCGTTTTCCTTTTTCATATTTCTTTCTTTTTTGATTCAACATTTATTTTTCAGTTGCCCGCCATCAGGCAATGCTCGCACCCTTTGACTTGCGGTTGCCCTGTTCCTGTCGCTGATTGTTTGCCACCACGTTGCGCTGCGAGGCGTCACGCTTGCGGTCGGGATTCTCGTTGTAGAAGTCCAGACGCCCCTGGTTGAAGTTCGCCTTGACGTACTGCGAGATGGTCTTCCCGTCATATCCCTTGATGCCTTCCACCAGCACGGCCTTTCCGCTTTGCAGGTCCGCACGCTGCTTTCTGGTCAGCTCCACGTCCCATACCTTGGTAGGAATCTTGAAATCCTCGCGCTGTTCGAAACCGTCCGGCGTGCGGGAGTAGCTCAGCCGTCCCGTCTCCAGGTCGGCCTTGATGAAGGAGGAGAATTCCTCTCCCTTGCGGTTCACCATGTCGTTGAGGAAAATCACCTTGCCGTCACGGAGCTGCTGCTGTTCCTCCGCCGTAATCTTCACCCCGTTGATTTCGTTGGGGATATAGATTTCACGTGCGCCCTCCGGGGAGTCCGGGTTGTAGCGGGTGTATGACGGACGGCCTGTCGCCTCGTCCAGCTTCACGTAGGAGGAGAACACCTCGCCGTCCTTGCGCTGCATGCCCTCCACGAAGATGGCTTTCCCGGCGTTCAGGTCTTCAATCTGTTTCTGTGTCAGTTCCACGCCCCCGAGTGTCTGGCGGTTGAAGAGCTTGTCGTTCTCGAATATGAACTCTACGCCCCTGCGTTCGGCATTCACCTGGATGAAGGCGTTGAACTCGTTGCCGGACTTGGCGATCATGCCCTCGACATAGACCTTCTTGCCTTCACGCAGGTCGTTCTGCTCCTGCTCGGTCAGTTCCACGCCCTTGATTTCCCTCGGTATGATGGCGTTCTCCGCTTTCATGGCGACCACCTCGTTGGTCAGCTTGTCGATGCTGATGAAGGATGGGATATACTCCCCGTTGCGTCCTTTCAGCTCCACGACACGCCCCATATTGCCCGTTTCGAGCAGGTTTCGCTTGTCCTCGTCGGAGAAGATATGTCCGAAATACGGTCGGTCGAGGTCGGGTTTCTGCCGGATACCGTGGATGCCGAGTACCACTTCGCCCGCCATGGACTGCTGGAAGGACAGACGTGCGTCCGTTCTCAGTACGGCAGAGCCGAAGTTCATGCTGATGGGCACGACCTGGTTGGTCTTGTAGCCACGGAGCATCTGTTCGAGCAGTCCGCGCTCCTGGAGGTATTCACGGGAGATTCCGAAATTCTTTAGCTGTTCCCAGTTGATCATGGACTCATTGTAACGGTACTGGGGGGACTGGGTCTGCGGCTGGCTGTCAGCTGCGGCAGCCTGCTGCTGGGTTTCATTTTTCTTTGCCATTTCTTCTTGATTTTGTTGGTTGATACTTTGGTTTTCCTTGTTGCGCGGAACAATCTCGTACTGCTTGAGAAATTCCTCCACGGCTTTTGTCTTTTTTCCTGCGGCGATGTCCTCGATGGCCTGCTGTACGGCAGGGTCGTCCAGCCTGTCTTCCTTGACGGAGAGGATTCCGAAGCGTGTCGGGTCTTTCAGCTGGCTCCAGAAGTTCTTGATGAAGTTCTCGAAGGCGTCGGCATAACGGTCAATTTTCAGGAAGGAGTTCCGGTTCTTCTTGTCGGCGGCTACCGTGTTGAATTTTCCGTCCTTTCCGATTTGAGATACCGCTTCAAGAATCAGTTCCATCTTGTCGAGGATGAACACGATGTCACTCATCTGCTCATTTTCGGTGACCTGCGGTTTCGCGGGTTCTTCCCTTGCATTTTTCTTTGCCATAACATTTGATTTTTAGTGTTGATAACTCATGTTGTCAGTGCAAATATATATGAGAAAAATTGATAAATAATTGATTTGCAATACGTTAGGATATACATTACACCATGTGTCATCACATTACACCGCAGGCCGGAGAAAACGGAGTGAAAATGCGTGGGAAAACGGCAGGAAAAGAAGAAAAAACAAGGGACGAAAAAGGAAAGGGAAAAGACGGGAACAGGCCGGACAGACACGGGCATGGCGGTACATGCTGCCGCACGGAAGAAAAGGAAAAACTGTAATTATGCAGAGTTGGGAGCGAGCTGCTTTTGTCCCCCCTTGATGTGTCCTTTTGTGACAGGAGGTGGATTTCTGTTTACGGGAATAACCGGATGGCGTAATCCATTGGAACGGCATACGGGAGCATGGTTCTCCCGTCAGATTCTTTTTTATATTGACCTGTATCTATGCGTCGTAGGTCGCTTCGCTTGCTAAGTCCCGGTACTTTCCCCAACTCGGACGGCAATACCGGAGCGTTTTTTCGGGCGGAAAATTACCGCAGGGAATTTTGTGTCCCGAAAACCGGAGGCTTGAACGTGGAGGTATTCGCCCTCCGAGTTAACTTCTCTGAAGGGACTTATCAAGTGAAGCGTGGCTTATGATGCCATTTTATAGAAATATGGAGAAAAATTCCCTTTCAACATAAAAAATGCAATAAATCTGCGTAAGTAGTCAAAAAATGACTATTTTTGCAATGCCATTGCAGTTAAATTATGAAGAAGCATATAGAAACTTTGTCAGATTGGATTGAAAGCCTGGAAGTAAGGGGATATTACACCTTCACTAAAGAGGATATAGAAAAGCAATTCCCCTCAGCGGGTAAGGTATATATCAAAACCGCATTGTACCGTTTGGCCGCCAAAGCGAAGATAGTTTCTCCCTGGCGTAATTTTTATGTCATTATGCCTGTGGAATATTCGTTAAAAGGCGTAATTCCGCCTGTTTTCTATATGGATCAGCTGATGTCCTATCTTGGGAAAAGATATTATGTTGCTCTTTTGAATGCGGCTTCATTTTATGGCGCGTCACATCAAAGAGTACAGACATTTTCCCTCATGGTGGAACAACCGAGCATGAGGAATACTTCAAAGAGCGGAACATCCATATTGTTCTTTTCCAAAAAGGAAATAAGTATGGAATTTGTAAGGAAGCACAAGACGCAGACAGGTTACATCAATGTTTCTTGTCCTGAACTGACAGCCGTTGACCTGGTGGAAAACGAAAAAAGTGTAGGTGGTCTGAATCGCGTCTGCACCGTGTTGAATGAATTGGCTGAGACAATGGATCTGAACAGCCTGGATGATTCCTTTTTCAAGACATCGGCCATACCGGTCTTTCAACGTCTGGGTTATATTCTGGAACATGTATTGGAAAGAGCGGATTTGGCAGAAACCTTATATTCCAAAATGGAGGTTTCAGGACTGAAATTCAGAAAGATACCGTTTAAGATAAACAAACCGACAGAGGGTTGTGAGGTTGACAAGAAATGGAAAGTAATCATTAACCAGGAAATAGAAATAGACGAATGATACCGGAATTTGCAATCAGAGAATGGAGCGAACATGTTCCATGGACAGAGTCCGAACAGGTCGAACAGGATCTGCTGATATGCAGAGCCTTGACTGAGATATACAAGGATGAATATCTTGCTTCCCATCTGGCTTTTCGCGGAGGGACCGCATTACACAAGTTGTTTCTCTCGCCCCAACCCAGGTACAGTGAAGATATTGACTTGGTACAGATTAATGCAGAACCGATCAAAGAGACCTATGACCATATAAGAGATGCACTCGCTTTTCTCGGAGAGCCGAAAGTGAAGCAGAAAAAGCACAACAACACTTTGATTTTCAGACTGGAATCAGAATCCATACCAGTGGTCCCGATTCATCTGAAAGTGGAAATCAACTGCAAGGAACATTTCAGTGTACTGCCTATGCAACGTATGCCATTTTCAGTGGTCAACAAATGGTATAACGGAAAATGCGATGTCCTGACTTACCAGTTGGATGAACTGGTAGGTACAAAACTGCGTGCCTTGTACCAACGGAGAAAAGGACGTGATTTGTATGATTTGTACAAGGCCTTGACCACATCAGACATCAACATAGACAACGTGCTGGCTTGCTATCAGAAGTATATGGAATTTGTGGTTGACCACATTCCTACTTACAAAGAATTTATTATCAATATGGAAGACAAAATGCAGGATGATGAGTTCTTGGGTGATACCATGCAGTTGCTTCGGCCGGATGATGAGTTCAATCCGCAGGAAGGCTATGAGGTGGTACGAACGCTCCTGTTAGACAGGTTACAAAAGTGATGAAAGCCCATTTTCTCATTTATCGGGGGAAATGGGCTTTACAGGATTTTATCTTCAGGTGTGTATGCTCCATCCATGGAACGGATTGAGTATCACGGCGTATGATTCGTCCGGTCTGCCATGATAGAGTACCCCTCCGACGACTCCTGTCCGCCCGTCGGGAGTTCTTTCGGCGAATCCGAACGAATGGGGTGCGAAGTCCCGGTAGAGTTCAATTTCATATTTCCCGTTCGAGTTCTTTTCCCACTGTTGCAATCGTTCGATGCATTGTTGTAAGGTATTGTCTCCGATACTTTTGCGTATTCCACCACCTTGTTATAGTGTTCCTGACATTTGATTATCATATTCATTCATTTTTATGTTGTCTGTAACAGTTCTTCATATTCACCGAATCCGAAACATCCGGCTATGACAAAATCTTCCCCGCTTTTGTCAGCCAGCGACAGCAGGCTGTCCAGAGTATCGCAGTAGAAGAAGATTTCATCATCCATTTCCGTATCGGAATCCATGTCCAGGGCTATTCTTGTTTCCAGTGTCTCCAAGGTATCGTTCCAGCGTATGACGCATTCGAGGAAATGCGGTTCATGTTCCTTTTCATTACGGTACTCCTGATATTTTTCACGGATTTCCTTCTTGATTTCCTCCGGCTTCTTCCAGGAACTGTCATCCACGATTTCAAGACTCAGCCCCTCGACAAGCAGGCACGTGCCTTTGTCATATACCATCAGGGTACGTTTTCCCATGTGGCTTTTTCTCAAGTTTTCCCAATCGGGAATGTCCCACCGTTCGGTAGTCCATACTCCCCGGTAATTTTCGGGGACAGCGAGGTATTCGCTCAGTGTCATTCTTTTCATCTTTCTGTGTATTTATGGTGAAACAAAAAGAGCCTTGCAGGTCTTGCAAGGCTCTCCAAATGCGGGATAGCGGTCAAACTCGTTGCAGGCGTCCCAGTCCACGCTCATTGTGTATCCTTTCGGGAAATGTGTGCCGACAAACTTTTCAATCATAGCCCGTTCCTCTTCGTTCAGGCTGCCGTCCTCTTCCGTTCCGTATTCCAGGGCGTATATGGCCCATTCGGGAATGTTGTCCCATTCCGTCTTTTTCATGTGCGCTGCCATAGCATACCGTTTATGCGGCGGAAAGTCTGCCGATTATCTCCTGAAGTTCCTGTTCCCATTTCCCGTCGCCATTGCCGAAGGATGGATAGGTAAGCTGGTACCAGTTGTGGTAGTCGAAAAGTTTCATCCTCAGCGGATAGTAGTCGAATATTTTCCGGCCGTCCCTAAAGATGCGGATATGATTTATACCTACGTTCATGGCCTGTAGTCCGTGTCCGTTTAGAATCTCATGGAATCTTTCCATCGGGGTGAAGTTGCTTCTGCTCATATCTTTCATTTTTTTGAGTTAGACATCTGCGGCTTGTCAAGCCGGTATTTTATTTCTTGCCTGCCTTTCTGTCCCGTGCCGGATTGCGCAAGGCTTTGCGAAAAAATACCGGAGCACTCGTGCGAGGATGATTTTTTCAGCAAACCACGGAGGGGCCCGGCCTTGCACAATCCAGCGGGCACGGGACGACCTTTGCAGGCGGAAATAAAACAGCGGTCTCCTTTTTCCTTTATTCTCCGTCATTGTTCTCTTCTTCCTCCTGCTGCGGGATGAGGTGTCTCAGTTCCGGATCATTTTTTATGCGTGTTATCTCATCCTCTATTATCTGCAAGACATCCGCCTTTATCTGCGAGTAGTTGCGGTCAATCTGCTGCTGCATGATATCGTTTCCGTCCGCGTCCTTGAACTCGTTGATGACAGGAATTTTCCTGTAGGCTTTCATCTCTTCCGATACCTTTGCGCTGTCCACGATGATGCGGGCATGGAAAATCTTCTGGTCTATCTCTTCCCCGAAATTGTCTGCCACGCTGCCCACGAACGTACCCTGCGAAAGGTTGGCTATCTTGGAGGCCGGTATCAGGGAATCAAGCTGCGTGTTGATGGAAGTCGAAGTGTCCTGACGGTTGATGGATATGGACTGCCGCTGCTGGAGAATCTTGCCGAACCGTTCCGACAGTGATTTTGCCGTTTCTCCGACCACCTGTCCGCTGAAGATATTGCCCACCGTGTTCTGGATGACCTTCGCCTCCTTGTCGCCGTAGTCGCGTGCAAGCTGCGAGAAGTCCTGGAAGCCGAGACAGACGGCCACCTTGTTGCTTCGGGCGGTCGCAATCAGGTTGTCGATACCACGGAAATAGATGGTCGGAAGCTCGTCGATGATGATGGAACTTTTCAGTTGTCCTTTCTTGTTCACCAATTTGACGATGCGCGAATTGTACAGGCCGAGAGCCGCCGAATAGATATTCTGCCTGTCCGGATTATTGCCCACGCAGAGGATTTTGGGGTGTTCGGGATTGTTCAGGTCAAGGGTGAAATCGTCTCCCGTCATCACCCAGTAAAGCTGTGGCGAGATCATTCGCGAAAGAGGGATTTTCGCACTTGCTATCTGGCCCTGGAGCTGGTCTTGAGCTCCACCTTGCCATGCGTCCATAAAGGGGGAAAGATAGTTTTCGAGGGACGGATAAGAGGTAAGAATCGTGAAGATATCGGCATACGGCTTGTTAAGAAATTCGATTGCATGAGGGAACGTGCAATACTTTCCGTCCTTGTAAATCCGCAAATACCAGATGATTGCGGCAAGCAGGATAATCGGTGACTCCACGAAAAAATCACCCTGTTTCTGTATCCAGGTCTTGTTCAGGTTGAGCATTATCGTGTAAGCTGACTCATAGGCATCCGATATGTCCGCCATGAATCTTGGATTGATGGGATTGCAGCGGTGGCTGCGTCTGGGGTCGTCGAAATTGATGACGTAGAATTCCGGCTTGACCTTGTAATGTTGTCTGTGCTTGAGCAGATGGTTGTAGGCTATCTCCGAGAGGTCCGGAAACTTGTAGTCATAGATATACATGGCAAATGATTTCTCGATCTGCTGTTTGATGTAGTTGTTTACCACGGCATAGCTCTTTCCCGAGCCGGGTGTTCCCAGCACGATAGAGGCCCGGAACGGGTTTACGATATTGATCCAGCCGTCCCATTCCTTGCCCTGATAGACAAATTTCGTGGGCAGGTTGACGGAATACTCGTTCTCCATGAGCCTTGTTTCCTGCATGAAACTTTCGTTGGCGGTGTTGAACACGTCCTCCATGAGGTTATGCTTCAGCATACGGCTGATCCATACTCCCGACATGAGCAGGAGAATGTAGCCTGCGGTGAGCGTCAGCGTATATACGGTAGCGTTCACTGTCGTACTGAACGGCAGGTCAAGCATCCACCAGTTCATGAAGAACAGGACGATGCCGCCGAGGAAGGCGGCGTATATTTTCCGCCACGTCATCTTCTGGTTCTTGACACCTTTCGTACCCAGACACGAAAGTCCCAGGAATATGAAGGCGAACACTTTCGTCACAAGCAGGTTGCTGAACAGTCCTGCCGTCCTCTGGAAGTTCAGCAGAATCCTGTCCACGACTCCGATGTTGATGCCCATATCCACGAATGCGCTGTAGCAGAACCAGTAGACATGGATCACAATAAACACGATGGAAATGGCACGCATGAACTCCATGACCTTGGCCAGTCCTCTCAAATCATCTTCTTGTTGCATAACTGTAAAAATTTTGATGGTTGGTAATTGACAATCAGGATATGCCGCGTGAACGGCGTTTCTTCTTTTTCTTACGTTGCAGTCTGCGGGCGAGTGCCTCCTCCTGCGGGTCCGGTCCGTTGATGTCGGGACTGAATATTCCGAAAGCCTGCTCGATGGCGCTTTCCATGTTGTCGGAAAGGCTCTCCCGTGTGGAGGTATATTGTCCGGGGAATTCCGGCTCCGGAAATTCCTGCGGCCTGTTAAAAAGCTGTTCGAAGGCGTTGGCGGAAAACTCCCTGCCCAGACGGGAACCGTTATATACCTCACGATTCCTGTGGTCTATGAAGGTCACGCCGTAGATGCGGCCTTCCTCGTTTTCCCTGAACACCACATCAATGCCCTTTTCCCCGAGCAGCCGGATGAAATCTTCCCGGTTTCCACGGCAGCCGTGCATGGCCAGCGTGACGGCATCATGGATTTTCGGCTGCCACTTCCGGCTTCTGAAATCTCGGACATTGACGGCAATCCTTTTTTCTATCCCTTCGTAGCCGAAGCGCTTGCCGATGAGCGAAGACTTGATGGGCGTACATACCGGCCTGCCCGCATCGTCCGTCAGGGTATATACGATGCCGTTGTAAGGTGAGCCTTCAAATTCTCCCCGAACCTGTCTGGTCTCGATGTTGAAGCATGAGAGCATGGCACTGAACTCCCCGAATGTCTGGAAGCGGTAGGCGGTGAACACGCTTTTGAGGATATTGCCGACCTGACGTTTCACGTCCCCGTCCCGGTAGTCCGCCTTCTTGAGATACGGTTCCAGCAGTTCGTTCCGCTTGTCAGCCACAGGCTTGAGCCCGAATCTGTTTTCCAGTTCCCGGCAGGCTTTCATCGAACGGTTCCATTCGTATGCGTCACTGATTTTCTCGCCGTTCTCCTTCACGCAGGTGGAGACAATATGGACATGCCTGCGGTCGATGTCCTCGTGCAGATAGACGATGTAGGGCTGGTCGCCGTAGCCCATCTTCTGCATGTACTCGCGTGCCAGTTCCGCGAACTGCCCGTCCGTGAGGCGGTCGTCCACCGATGGGTTCAGAGAGATATGCAGTACCGGCTTCTCCGTGTTCCTGTTGGCGGCGAGGTAGCTCTCGAAAGCCCACAGTGTCTGCTGCATGATATTGTGGGGATTTCCGGTGAGATCGGTAATCATGCGGTTGCCCGCGATGATACGGGCGGTTGCCTCATCCACTTTACGCTGGTTGTAGATGACCGCCCCGTAGAGCGATACACCCCTGTTGATCTTAGCCACCATTCTGCTGTTCCTCCTTCTTTCTTTTTATAAGGTATTCCTCCTCGAACTCCCGGGTAAGCATGATGATCCGCTTGCTCAGCACCACCAGGTCGATGGTGGCCTTTTCCAGATTGCGGAGCAGGGCGAACGCCCGTTTCTCGCCGAAATTGGACTTGACTGCCTTCACAGTCTGGTTGTAGTTGTTGCCGATGGCCTGGAACTGGTGATAGAAATTTGTAAGTCTGATGTAGTAGTCCATCGCAGCCTTGTCGATTCTGACGACCTTCATTTCACGTCCGAAAATCATCGCCTTGATGAATCTTGCCCGTTGTTTCATCCCGGATTTTTCAAACAGCAGCTCGAAATTTCCGTTCTCTTCCGAAGTCAGTTTGATACCGTAGCGGAATACTGCCGGGTCGGTCTTCGGTTTTCTGCCCGTGCTTCTTCTTGTTCTTCTTTTACTGTTTTCTTCCATACGCATTGAGATTTTCTGTTTCTGATTTTACGTCATGGATTTCCGACTTTGGAGGAAATCCCTCCCGAGCCTTCAGGCGAGTGGCAAGTTTGTTTTGGGATGCCCGAATCATTTCGGGCTGCCCAAAACACAACTTGCTATGTTCGCTTGAACATGAATTTGCCTGAAGTCAAATTGAGTTTTGACCCTCGGCCTCATTCTTCGGCTTCGGGATAGCTCCATCCGGTATCCGTTCCGTTGTCGGTGGCAAAGTTACGGAAGTATATCTATCTGTAAAACAGTATTTTATATGTAATAAGATGTCATTTGATGACACGGGTCGTCACCTCATCCGAAACATAGTGCCGGTATGAAAATTTTCCTTTTTATTTGCGGCATGAACGACAGAATATGTGCGGTAAAGAGTGTGTGAAGGACCTGCTGACTGACTGTCTGGATGAGAGAATGTATGACTGGAATGATGCACGAATGGAGTACTGCACACAGGCAGTAAGGAATGTCTGACAGACTTGTGATGTGCAGTAATGACCGTCAGACTGAATGGATCAGATACCGTATTACGGCATATATCCAGTCATTCCTTACTTACTGGAATACTGAATCCAATTAATGTTTAACTATAAAAAAGAAAGAAAAATGAAAAAAGACACAGTTTTAGTTGCCGTTTGCAACCAAAAAGGCGGAGTGGGAAAATCGACCATGACGATTATGCTTGCCGGGTATTATCATTACCTGAAAGGACTGAATGTAGCTGTCATCGACTGTGATTATCCGCAGTACAGTCTGGTACGTATGAAGGAAAGGGACATGCGCACAGTTGAAAACAGTGATTATTTCAAACAACTGCTGAAATCCCAGTACGAACGTATCCGGAAGAAAGCCTATACGATTGTCGGTTCAAAAGCGGAAAATGCCCGTGATGCCGCGGAGAAACTTATGAATAATGGGAATTACGATTTGATTATCGTGGACTTGCCCGGAACAGTGAATTCTTCCGGCGTAATCAACACCATCGTGAACATGGACTATGTGATAACCCCGATTATTCCTGACCGTATTGTAATGCAAAGCAGTCTTTCGTTCTCAACTATCGTATGGGACTATGCCAAGACAAGCAAGGAAGCTCCCTTGCGAGAATTCCTCTTTTTCTGGACCCGTAAAGATGCCCGCGCTTCCACGGAAGTTTTCGACGCTTACAATATCATCATGCAAAAATTGGAATTTACGGTATTGGATACCATCATCCCAGAAACCAACCGCTACAACAAGGAACTATCCTTGACAACCCGAAACTTCTTTCGTTGTACCTTGTTTCCTCCTCCAGCCAAATCGTTGAAGGGTAGCGGGCTGACAGAATTGGCGGAAGAACTATTGGTCAAATTCAAAAAATAAATACTATGGCAAAAAAACAAGTAACCGTGAACGAAGAGATGATCAGAGGCATTATGGCCGGGGATATACCCAATTATGGGAAAGACATATCCGTGGATGATGTAATAACCACTGATGAATCCGATGGGAATGAGTGCGAAGCGGACAATCCGGGACCTGTAACTGTTGAGAAAAGTACAGGCAAACCCAAAAAACGAAAGGACGTCACGGATTCGTACCGCAAAGAGTTCCTTTCGGGAGGAAATGTTCTGCAAAGGCAGCAGGCTTATATCGGTATCGACAATTATCGGCTTATACAGAAGTTTTTATCGGTTGTAGCCCCCAAAATCAGTATGTCGAAATTCATTGACAATGTACTGACCGCTCATTTCGAGCAATATAAGGAGGAAATAGACGGCCTCTATTACAATCAAATCAATAATGAACCTTTATATAAAAAATAATTATGGGAGACTTTTTTGACACTATGACTATTGTAGTCGTTATTATCATGGTATTTCTTGTATTAGTGATAGCCATTCATGCTTCTGCAAGGCTTGTACAAATGACTTTCAGCAGAAAGTCCGGCTTGAAACAAAAGGATACAGTCAAATCAAATGAGGCTGTGAAAAATGCGGAATCGGTAAACCTTCCTGAACAAAAGAAAGAATCGCCCGGCATTGATGAACGATGTGCCATTTACAAAGAAAAATACCTTACTTGTAAACCGTTGGCAAAGCGGGCACAGGTCTGTATAGAACAGGAGAATGCCTGTATAATCAAATACATGCTTTTGGTCATAGACCCCAAAGCTACCATGTCCGGCTACATCAATAATATTGTGGACGAGCATCTGAAAAAATATTCACCCGAGATTATAAAATTGTACGAAGAAAAGAAAGCTGATTATGGAAATTAAAATTTATTTCGCAGTCAAAGTCCTGTGCGCGATCTTCATATTATACAGATTGTGGATATTCATCTTCAGTCAGCAAATGTATGACGCATGGGAGAAAGTGTACCGTATGATGCGTATAGCCCGTATCAAGTTATGGAAATATCGTAAAGAATATCGGATATACAGGGAAAAGAAAGCCGAAAAAGCCAGGAAAAAGGCAAGGCGTAAGAAAAATGTGCCGGAAACAAAAGCGGTACAGGAGAAGCCTGTAACTGTAGAACGGCCTTCTCAGGTTGACGATAACGACGTGATTGGCAAGACCAGAATCGTCTATCTGGAAGACCCTGATGTGGCAAGAAAAAAGCCTACACATTCCGAACCATTGGTTAGAGAACCTATAGAAGAAGATGAAGAAATCAATCCCGAGGATGTGGTACAGGAAAACAAAGGGTTGACCAAGGAGGAAAAGGAAGAACTTATGGCTCCGGTGGGTGCGGAGCCTGATCCTGATTTCAACACGGCAATGACATTCGAGGAAATGAATAATGTTGTGGAAGTGCTGACTTCCGCTACCCGGGATGAACAGAAGGCTTTTCGTGCGAGCATGACAATCTATCACAAGTTATCCGGTACGGAAATATTGAATCTTCTTGAAAACGAAATCGGATGCCAGCATAAAATCGGGCATCTGCTCAACGAATATCTGGATGAAGCCGGAAACCCGCTTTTAAGACGCAGGGGTACTCCGAAGAAAAAAGAAGTTTTCGATATAGGTAAATTCGTTTAATAGTTTCTTTTGTTGCCATATTTTTGGGGGCATGTCGATGTGATATCGGCGTGCCTTCTTCATTTTCAGAAAACGACGTCGGATAAAATACAAATAGTCATATCGTTATCATAATGGCAAGATTCGTACCTTTGCAAAAAATGAATGATTATGGCAGTAACAAAAGCAATATTGGAAAAATGGATGGCGGCTCAGAAGCGTCACCATCTGTCGGACAGGCATGTGCAGATGGCACGTGAACTTGGTCTGAATCCTGACAAACTCAGGAAGATTGATAACCACAGACAGGAGCCGTGGAAAGCTCCGCTTCCGCAGTTCATAGAGGATATCTACTACAAGAGGTTCAAGCGTGAGCAGCCTGAAACTGTCAGGCCGCTGAAACAGATTCTGAAGGAAATGGAATTCAAAAAGAAGCTGCAAAAAGAGAAAAAGGAGGAACGGAGGAAACAGCGTGTCTTCTCTTCCGATTCAGCAGCAGAGTAAACAGCGTTCACATGACATGAAGCGAAGTCTGAAAGCCGCCCGGTTTTCAGACTTCGCTTTTTTGATTCTGACAAGTTGCAGCGTTTTTATTTTTTCATGGAGAGTGCCCGTTTTTATATTCTCCTTTTTTCAAGCGGCTGCCAAAAATTCTTTTTCATATCGTTTGGAAATCCCTTTCCGATGTAACGTAATGACACCCGATGTCACGCATCGTCAGTGTTGTAAATCAATGAATTAAGCGTTATATATTCGTGGTCGAAATCATTTTTTGTCTCACCAATTAAAAGTTTCGACACATGAAAAAAAGATTCTTTTTTGCAGCCATGATGCTGCTTGCAACGACAGGGGCTTTCGCCCAGGGTAACGGTATCGGCGGTATCACTGAAGCCACCAACATGGTCACTTCCTATTTCGATCCGGGAACCAAACTGATTTATGCCATCGGAGCCGTGGTCGGCCTTATCGGAGGCGTGAAGGTCTATTCCAAGTTTTCCTCGGGAGATCCCGACACCTCCAAGACGGCAGCCAGCTGGTTCGGCGCCTGCATCTTTTTAATCGTAGCCGCCACAATCTTACGCTCATTCTTCCTCTGATTATGGCGGAGTATCCTATCAACAAGGGAATCGGCCGCAGCCCTGAGTTCAAGGGGCTGAAAAGCCAGTACCTGTTCATCTTCGCCGGCGGACTGCTCGCCCTGTTCGTCCTGTTTGTCGTCATGTACATGGCAGGCATCGACCAGTGGGTATGTATCGGTTTCGGTGTCATCTGCGCCTCGGTGCTTGTCTGGGTGACTTTCCGCCTGAACACGAAATACGGTGAATGGGGACTGATGAAATTGCAGGCGCTGCGCCGCCATCCCCGCTACATCATCAACCGGAAGGGTTTCCTCCGGTTGATTTGTCCAACCCCGAAAAAACGTAATGTATGAGGAATGTAATGAAAGCTGCCACACTGGAAAGCCGGTTTCCGCTGATGGCCGTCGAGCACGGGTGCATCATCAGCAAGGATGCCGACATTACCGTGGCCTACAGGTTGGAGCTGCCGGAAGTGTTCACGCTGACTCGCGCCGAGTACGAGGCCCTCCATTCCACATGGGCGAAGGCTGTCCGGGTTCTACCGAACTACAGCATTGTCCACAAGCAGGATATCTTCATCGAGGAGAGTTACAGACCTGACATCTGCCGGGATGACCTGAGTTTCCTCAGCCGAAGCTTTGAAAGGCATTTCAACGAACGGCCGTACCTGAACCATACCTGCTATCTGTTCCTGACTAAGACCACGAAGGAACACAGCCGCACGACAAGCAGTTTCAATGCCCTCACGCGCGGGTTTATCATCCCCAAGGAGATGCAGGACAAGGATACCGTTGCACGCTTCCTGGAATGCTGTGGGCAGTTCGAGCGTATCGTGAACGACAGCGGTCTGCTCCGCATGGTCAGGCTGACGGACGAAGAGATTACCGGTACGGAAACCTCCGCGGGCATTATCGAAAAGTATTTTTCGCTTTCGCAGGAAGATACGACCAGCCTGCAGGACATCACTCTCGGAGCCGGGGAAATGAAGGTCGGCGACAATGTGCTCTGTCTGCATACCCTTTCTGAAACTGAGGATTTGCCGTCATCCGTGGGTACGGACAGCCGTTATGAACGGCTGTCCACGGACCGCAGTGACTGCCGCCTGTCCTTTGCCGCACCGATAGGGATACTGCTCACGTGCAACCATATCGTGAACCAGTATCTCTTCATAGACGATTCGGCGGAGAACCTGAGGAAATTCGAGCAGACCGCCCGCAACATGCACTCGCTGTCCCGTTACAGCCGCTCCAACCAGATCAACCGTGAATGGATTGAGGAGTACCTGAACGAGGCGCACAGCAAGGGACTCACTTCCATCCGTGCGCACTGCAATGTCTTTGCATGGAGCGACGACCGGGAGAAGCTGAAGCGTATCAAGAATAATGTGGGTAGCCAGATTGCCCTGATGGAGGCCAAGCCCCGCCATAACACGGTTGATGTGCCGACACTTTTTTGGGCGGGCATTCCCGGCAATGCCGGTGATTTTCCGTCTGAGGAAAGCTTCTACACCTTCATCGAGCAGGCCCTGTGTCTGTTCATCGGGGAAACGTCCTACAAGGATTCGCTCTCGCCGTTCGGCATCCGCATGGTGGACCGTCTGACCGGAAAGCCTGTCCATCTGGACATTTCCGACCTGCCGATGAAGAACGGTACGATTACCAACCGCAACAAGTTCATCCTCGGACCTTCGGGCAGCGGAAAGTCATTTTTCACCAACCACATGGTGCGCCAGTATTACGAACAGGGAGCGCATGTGCTGCTGGTGGACACGGGAAATTCCTATCAGGGACTGTGCAGCCTTATCCATGCCCGAACGCATGGCGAGGACGGCATCTATTTCACCTATGAGGAGAGCGATCCGATAGCCTTCAATCCTTTCTACGTGGAGGACGGTACTTTTGATATCGAAAAAAAGGAGTCCATCAAGACGCTTATCCTTACCCTGTGGAAACGTGATGACGAGCCGCCGACACGTGCCGAGGAGGTGGCACTCTCCAACGCGGTCAATCTCTTTCTGGAGAAGATACGCACGGACAGTACCGTGGTTCCGTCCTTCAACACCTTCTATGAGTTCATCCGCGACGAGTATCAGGAAATCCTGAAGACCAAGCGTACACGGGAGAAGGATTTTGATGTGTGGGGATTCCTGAATGTGCTGGAACCTTATTACAAGGGTGGCGAATACGACTATCTGTTAAACTCCGAAAAGCAGCTTGATTTGTTGTCCAAACGCTTCATTGTCTTTGAGTTGGACAATATCAAGGACAACAAGGTACTGTTCCCGATTGTCACCATCATCATCATGGAAACCTTCATCAACAAGATGAGAAAGCTGAAAGGTATTCGCAAAATGATTCTGCTGGAGGAGGCATGGAAGGCCATCAGCAAGGAAGGTATGGCGGAATATCTGAAGTACCTTTTCAAGACCGTCCGAAAGTTTTTCGGAGAGGCTGTTGTCGTTACCCAAGAGGTGGAAGACATCATTTCGTCACCCATCGTCAAGGGAACCATCATCAACAACAGCGACTGCAAGATTTTGTTGGACCAGAGGAAGTATGTCAACAAGTTCGATGAAATCCAGTCCCTGCTGGGTTTGACCGATAAGGAACGTGCCCAGATTCTCTCCATCAACATGGCCAACAGCCCGTCCCGCAAGTACAAGGAAGTGTGGATAGGTCTTGGCGGAACACAGTCGGCGGTCTATGCCACCGAGGTCTCGCCGGAAGAGTACTACACCTATACGACCGAGGAAACGGAAAAGCTTGAAGTAATGCGGCTTACCCGGAAGCTGGGTGGCAATATCGAGCTGGCAATCAAGCAGCTGGCCGAGAGCAAGAGGAAAAAGTGAAATCATTTATCAACCCATTAAACTTCTGAATCTATGTATAGCGATCTGGAATCTAATGAAAGCAAACGCCGTGAGGTCGTGTCATCCCTCTACTGGTCCCTGATGCAGGGCTGGAATATTCCTCTTTCCATACAGGAGTATTACGGACTCACGGAGGATTACCGTCTGTTCCATCAGCTTGAAGGGATGGCTCCTGACGAATACCTGCGGAAGAGGCAGACGGGGGAAGTACCCGACATTCTGGAGGTGGATGCAAGACTGACACACGCGGTGGAGAAGATTTTTGAAAGTGTGTGTCCCCGTCCTCCGGCTGAATACCTTGACAAGCTGAACGGGGAACTGGAGAGGCTGGGCAGTATTGCCGCCTCGCCGGGTTCCGTACATGACCCGATACATATCCGTCCGGATTTTCTCGTGAAATACGGCATTGACAGGAGCAGTCCGGAGGATGTGATACGGAAACAGGCGGAGAAGGCTTACCGGGAACTGGATGCCCGATTTGTCAGGATGACCGGCAGACGTCCCTATGCGGACGAGTTCTTCAGGAATATCAGGCCTGCCCGCACGGTCTCCTCGGAAACAACACTGCGGAGAAAACCGCACATCAACGTCCGTCCTAAGCCGAAAGGCCGCAAGATGGGACTCTGAACTAACGGAAAAGATTTATCAACCATTAAAGATTAACGACATGAAGAAAAGAATTCTGACAGCCTTATGCTGTATCTGCCTCCTTTCGGCAGGCAGGGCACACGCCCAATGGGTAGTGACCGATCCCGGGAATCTTGCCCAGGGCATCATCAATGCCGCCAAGAACATCGTCCACACGTCCTCGACGGCTGGCAACATGCTCAACAATTTTCAGGAGACGGTCAAGATTTACAAGCAGGGCAAGGAGTATTATGATGGCCTTAGGAAGGTCAAGAATCTGGTACGCGATGCCCGCAAGGTGCAGCAGACCATCCTGATGGTCGGCGACATCACGGAAATCTATGTGACCAGTTATGAGCGTATGCTCAGTGACCCTTATTTCACCCCTGAGGAACTGAGTGCCATCGCCCTTGGCTACACGAAGCTGCTGGAGGAGAGTGCCAATCTGCTGACGGACCTGAAGACGGTGGTCAACGAGAACGGCCTTTCGATGAACGACAAGGAACGTATGGACATCATCGACCGCTGTTATACCGACATGCTGCAATACCGCAGTCTGGTGCAGTACTATACCAACAAGAACATCGGTGTGTCGTACCTGCGTGCCAAGAAACAGAATGATCTTGACCGTGTGATGGCTCTGTACGGTTCACCCAACGAACGCTACTGGTAATTTCAGGGAGGATTGCTTATGGTATTGTTGGCTGTGAATTTTGACAATCTGCACCAGATCCTGCAAAGTCTGTACACGGACATGATGCCGCTCTGTTCGCAGATGACCGGCGTGGCCAAGGGCCTTGCCGGATTGGGAGCCCTCTTTTATGTGGCGTATCGTGTCTGGCAGTCACTGGCCAGGGCCGAACCTATTGACGTGTTCCCTTTGCTGCGTCCGTTTGCTCTGGGTATCTGCATCATGTTTTTTCCGACCATCGTGCTGGGTACGCTCAACAGCATTTTGTCACCCGTCGTGACCGGAACGCACAGGATTCTGGAGACGCAGACCTTTGACATGAATGAGTATCGGCAGCAGAAGGACAAGCTGGAGATTGAGGCAATGCGGAGGAATCCCGAGACGGCCTACCTGGTGGACAAGGAGGCTTTTGACAACAAACTGGATGAACTGGGAGCTCTGGACGCTATCGAGGCTTGCGGTATGTATGTGGACCGTGCCATGTACAACATGAAGAAGTCCGTGCAGAATTTTTTCCGTGAGCTGCTGGAACTGATGTTCAATGCGGCCGCGCTTGTGGTGGACACGCTAAGGACATTCTTTCTGATTGTCCTTTCCATTCTCGGACCGATTTCCTTTGCCATTTCGTGCTGGGACGGCTTTCAGGCCTCGCTGAGCCAATGGTTTGTCCGCTATATCAGCATCTATCTGTGGCTGCCCGTCTCTGATCTTTTCAGCAGCGTGCTGGCACGCATACAGACCCTGATGCTTCAGAGGGACATCGAGCAGCTGTCCGACCCCAACTTCATTCCGGACAGTTCCAATGCCGTGTACATCACGTTCCTGATTATCGGCATCATCGGGTATTTCACGATTCCGACCGTGGCCAACTGGATTGTTCAGGCCGGTGGAGGTGCAGGAAATTACGGCAAGAACGTGAATCAGGCTGCTTCCAAGACAGGCTCCATTGTGGGCGGTGCCGCAGGTGCTACTGTAGGAAATGTGGCCGGAAGACTAATCAAGTAACAATCATAAAACGAATAAGAATGGAATTCAAATCATTGAAAAATATCGAGACCAGCTTCCGGCATCTGCGCCTGTTCGGAATAGTCTATCTGGGTGTCTGCACCCTGCTTGTGGGCTATTCCGTGTGGAAGGCATACAGTTTTGCCGAAGCCCAGCGCCAGAAGATCTATGTGCTGGATGAGGGGAAGTCGCTCATGCTCGCCCTCTCGCAGGACCTGGAGCAGAACCGTCCCGTAGAGGCAAGGGAACATGTCAGACGTTTCCATGAGCTGTTCTTCACGCTGGCCCCTGACAAGAGTGCCATCGAGGGGAACGTGCAGCGTGCCATGTTCCTGAGTGACCGTTCCGCCTATTCTCATTACGGGGATCTGGCCGAACAGGGTTATTACAATAGAATAATTTCGGGCAATGTCAGCCAGCGTATCGAGATAGACAGCGTGAAATGCGACTTCAACACCTATCCGTATGATGTCATGACATACGCACGCCTTTTCATTATCCGTGAGAAGAGCGTGACGGAACGCAGCCTTGTCACGCATGGCAGGTTGCGGAATTCCACCCGCAGTGACAACAATCCGCACGGGTTCATCCTGGAAGGGTTCCATGTACTGGAGAACAGGGATATCAGAATGTATGACAGATAAAACAATGTATGTATGAGAAAAATGTATGTAAAGTTCAAGGAATGTATCGGGGGCAGGCTGCGCGGCCTTTGTGACAGACTCACACCCCGTCAGAGGGCAATCGCCGTCATCGTGATGGTTTCCCTTTTCGCGCTGGTGAATTTCTACATGATTTTCCGTGCGATTTATGACATCGGACGGGAGGATGCCCGGCAGGACATCATCAGGATAACCCCGCTTGAGGTTCCCGACTTTGTGCCTGCGGATACCCTCTCCGATATGAAAGTCCGTGAGATGGAAGAGTTTTTTAACCAGTTCAACAAGTAAGATTATGAGTACAGATGCAGAAAAATTGAAACAGAAGCAGAAAATCAGGAAATATCTGGTTTTCACAGGCATGTTCCTGCTGTTCCTCGGGTGCATGTGGCTAATTTTCGCCCCGTCCGAAAAAGACAGGCAGGAGGCGGAAAGGAAGACGGGCTTCAATGCCGAACTTCCCGATCCGAAAGGTACGGGTATAGAGGCGGACAAGATGGCTGCCTATGAGCAGGCAGACATGATTCGCCGGCAGGAGGAGAAGAAGCGTACGCTGGCCGACTTCTCCGCCCTGACCGATGGACACAGACAGGATAATGTCCCGAAGACAGAACCGGCGCAGGACATTGCAAGTGAAAATGAAAGCCGTGCGTACAATTCAGGAGGAAACGGCAGGACGGGAGCCTTCGCCTCTTCAGCCTCGGCTTACAACGACATCAACGCCACTCTCGGCAGTTTTTACGAGAGTCCTGAGGAAGACCCGGAAAAGGAAGCCCTGAAAGCAGAGGTGGAACAGCTCAGACAGGCTGCCGCAGCGCAGACGGCCGGACCGAGCTACGAGGAACAGGTGGCTCTGCTGGAGAAGTCCTATGAACTTGCCGCCAAATATATGCCTTCGGGCGGCAGCACGGGAACAACGGACAGTCAGGAGACGGAAAGTCCCTCAAGGGAGAGGAAGGCGAAAGCCGTTCCCGTCGGGCTGGTGTCCTCTCCGGTCGTGTCGTCCCTTCCTCAGCCTCTTACCGATTCGGTACAGTTCGCGAGGCTGCTTTCCGGTGCTGATATCGGCTTCCATACGGCTGTGGGCAGTGCCGGGACACAGATGGCGAGGAATACCATACGGGCCTGCGTGCATGGCGACCAGACCATTATCAGCGGACAAAGCGTGCGTCTCAGGCTGCTGGAGGCCATGCGTGTGGGAAGATATGTGCTTCCCCGCAATACCCTGCTGACCGGTGAGGGACGTATCCAGGGCGAGCGGCTTGGCATTGAAATCCTGCAGGTCGAATATGACGGCAATGTCATTCCCGTGGAACTGACCGTGCTGGACAGTGACGGACAGGCCGGGATATTCATTCCCGGTTCGACGGAAGCGAATGCGGTAAGGGAAGTGGCCGCCAACATGGGACAGAATCTCGGCACGACCATCTCCATCACCAACCAGTCGGCAGGCGACCAGCTTCTCTCCGAGCTTGGACGAGGGGCCATACAGGGCGTGTCGCAGTACATCTCCAAAAAGATGCGCGAGGAGAAGGTACACCTCAAATCAGGCTACGGACTGATGCTTTATCAGAACAACAATCAATAACCCATTAAAACAGTAAAGACATGAAAAAGATTCTTTTGATGCTTGCCCTCGCAGGCGGCGTTGCAAGTGCACATGCACAGTCGGCTGATACCACGGCCGTAAATGATTTGACCCTGAAGGCGGATATCTATCCGCAGCAGGAGGACGGCGACCTCTATCACGGGCTGTCCAGAAAGCTCACCTTTGACCGGATGATTCCGCCTTACGGTCTGGAAGTGACGTATGACAAGACGACCCATATCATCTTTCCCTCGGCTGTCCGTTACGTGGATCTCGGTTCTCCGAATCTGATTGCGGGCAAGGCGGACGGTTCAGAGAATGTAATCAGGGTAAAGGCTACCAGAAAGAACTTCCGTGAGGAGACCAACATGTCGGTGATTACCGAAAGCGGAAGTTTCTACACCTTCAATGTGAAGTATGCCGATGAGCCTCTGCTGCTCAACATCGAGATGGCCGATTTTGTTCATGACGGCAGCGAGGTGAACCGCCCGAACAATGCCCTTGACATCTACCTGAAGGAACTCGGCAGCGAGTCGCCCAAGCTGGTACACCTTATATCCAAGGCCATCCACAAGGATAACAGACGTCATATCAAGCATATCGGGAGCAAGGCGTTCGGCATCCAGTACCTGCTGCGCGGGCTCTATACCCATAACGGGCTGCTCTATTTCCACACCCAGGTGAAGAACACGTCGAATGTGCCTTATGAGGTGGATTTCGTGACGTTCAAGATTGTGGACAAGAAGGTACTCAAGCGTACGGCTATCCAGGAGCAGGTGATATTTCCACTGCGTGCCTACAACTATGCCACGGCTGTCGCCGGAAAGAAGGATGAGCGTACTGTCTTTGTCTTTGACAAGTTCACTATTCCCGCCGACAAGATGCTGGTGGTGGAGATGCACGAGAAGAGCGGAGGCCGTCACCAGACCTTCACCGTGGAGAGTGAGGACATCGTGAGAGCGAGGGTGATCAATGAACTTAAAGTGAAATGACCATGAAGAAGTATTTGTTTCTTTTTGCCGTATGCGTATCGCTTGCCCTGTCATCGGGGCAGGCATACGCCCAGCGTTACCTTCCGGGAATGAAGGGCGTGGAACTCAGGGGAGGCTTTGCCAGAAACCTGAAATCACCGGTTGACTGGTACACGGGCTTTGCCGTGTCGGGATATACGAAAAGGGCCAACCATTGGGTGGCTGGCGTGGAATATCTGCTGAAGAACTACGGCTATCGCGGGACCTTCGTTCCACGGGCCCAGTTTACTGCCGAGGGCGGCTATTACTTAAAGTTCCTGTCCGACCCGGCGAAGATATTCTTCCTTTCTGTCGGCGGTTCTGCCCTGGTGGGATATGAGACATTGAACTGGGGAGAAAAGGTTCTGTATGACGGTTCCATGCTTTCCCACCGGGATGCCTTCGTCTATGGCGGAGCCCTGACGCTGGAGCTGGAAAGCTATGTGACGGACCGTATCGTGCTGCTTGCCCATGTGCGCGAACGAGTGCTATGGGGCAGTTCTTTGGGAAAGTTCACGACACAGTTCGGGCTTGGAGTCCGTTTCATCTTCAATTAGACGCCTATGGATATAGAAATGATAAGAGGCATTCCCATTGAGGAATTCCTGTCCCGTCTGGGACATGAGCCCGTCAGAAGGCACGGCGACGAATGCTGGTATCTCTCCCCGTGCCGTGAGGAAAGGACACCTTCGTTCCATGTGAATACCCGTAAGGGTGTATGGCATGACTTCGGTACCGGACATGGGGGCGACATCTTCACCCTTGCGGGGGAAATTTCAGAAAGTGACGGCTTCATGGCACAGGCGAGGTTCATCGCCGGAGTTTATGGAGGCACAATACCTGAATATGCCGGACAGAAAAGAGAAAAGAGAAGTGTCAGGACAGAAAAGCGCAAGGAGTCTTCCCGCTTTGAGGAGGTGGTTTGCGGTCCCTTACGTTGTAATGCACTGCTCGGCTATCTGAAGGGACGCGGTATTCCAGAGGAAATCGCCCGTGCGGAGTGCGAGGAAATACGGTTCCGTCTGTACGGCAAGCGGTATTTCGCCGTCGGTTTCAGGAATATGGGCGGAGGCTATGAGCTTCGGACCAGGTTCATGAAATGGTGTCTGCCGCCCAAGGACATTTCCCTTATCGGGGGCGGCTCGCTTACCTGCAACCTTTTTGAGGGCTTCATCGACTTTCTTTCATGGAAGGTACTCGGCATCAGCCGCGGTGAGGATTATCTGGTCCTCAATTCGGTGTCCCTGCTTGAACGCTCGTTCCCTTATCTGGACAATTACGGGAAGATCCGGTGCTACCTGGACAATGACGATGCCGGAAGAAGGACGCTGGCCGTCCTCCGGAAACGCTACGGTGACAGGATTGACGACTGTTCCGACCTGTATGCCGGATGCAAGGACCTGAACGAATACCTGGAAAGTAATTTTCCGCCTGAACAGTAATTTTTTTATAAACCGTTAAAACAGGAAATGAATATGAAACCTATTATGAACAAGAAAGGGCTGTATGCCCTTGTATGCGCCCTGATGGGCCTGACCTTTGGTATGCTGACCTCGTGCAGCGATGACCTTGACGTGCAGCAGTCCTATCCCTTTACGGTGGAGACGATGCCGGTTCCCACACGTATTGTGAAGGGTGAAACCGTGGAAATCCGCTGTGAACTGAAACGTGAAGGACGGTTCTCCGACGCCCGATATACCATCCGTTATTTCCAGCCGGACGGTGAAGGCAAGCTGCGCATGGACGACGGGATGGTGTTGCTGCCCAACGACCGTTATCCTCTGGACAGGGAAGTGTTCCGCCTTTATTACACCTCCGAGTGTGAGGACCAGCAGAGCATTGACATCTATTTTGAGGACAACAGCGAGCCGGCACAGCTTTTCCAGCTGACCTTCGATTTCAACAATAAAACAGAGGACGAGGATACCGTGGTTACTTCCGGCGGCAAGGAACTGCCTGTCGTCATCGTATCACAATGAACCTGACCTGCCTATGGGAATAAGAGCAAGATTGTTTGCGGCGTTTTTTGCCATTGCCTGCTTCGGGAGCATGCCGTTGCGGGCGGAGAATCCGGTAAAGGAGAAACAGGACAGGTTCAGCCTTGCGGTCGAGTGCATCAAGCGGTTCGAGGGCTGGCATGGAGAAAAAAGACACTGGCCTTATGTCGGGTACGGGCATAAGGTCCTTCCTGGGGAAAGGCTGACCAATGACATTACAAAAGAACAGGGTGATTCAATCCTGAGAGCGGATTTACGCAAGCTGTGCCGTATGTTCAGTTATCTGGGACGTGATTCATTGATCGCCGCTGTTTTGAGCTATAATGTGGGGGCATACCGTCTGAAAGGTTACGGCAAAATGCCCAAAAGCAAATTGTTGAAGAAGCTGGAGGCAGGTGACAGGAATATCTATAAGGAGTATGTTTCTTTCCGGTGTTACAAAGGTAAGGTCGTTCCGAGCATTGAACGGAGAAGGAAGGTGGAATATATGCTGCTCTTCGAGGAATAAAAAAACGAGGAAGAATCTTTCAGTCTTTTGACTGTCAGTTTCTTCCTCGTCTGTTGTTCTACTTTCCGGTTATCGTTTCCGCCATAGGGTTCTGCCGGTGCATTTCCCAGTTCATGATTGCCGTTTTTTTGCTTGAATTTGCATAGCAGTATTCGCAGAGATGGGGGCAGGTATTGTATTCCCCGATATCCTTGGCTGCCATACATCCGCATGAGGCACGTTGTCCCGGATCCTTTTTGTGATTGCTGACGAAGTATTTGTTCCCAGGTAGAAGCACGGCACCGTAAGGAAGGTCATTCATGTCGTAAAAGGCAGAAGACGGCATTTTCTGTATGGTGACTCCCAATGCGGACATCAACTCCTTGTCTTTCCATGCCAAACGTGCTATCAGGTCACCGTCGATGCAGCGGTTACGGGATATCCTGTATTTGCCAAGATCCAGATTTTCGCCGCAGGTAGCCAGCTCCAGATTCCATCCTCTGTTACGGTTCAGTACCGTCAGTTTTCCGGCAAGTTCCTCCATTTTTTCTTTATTCCATTCATGATACGGGATTCCGCTGTCTGTCATGTTGGCCTTGACCTTTTTGTACGAGCCTATGTCTGCAAAACTGAAAACCAGCTTTTCCGTACAATTGTGTATCTCCGTTCCTACACGTTCGATCTTTTCAATCAGAGTATCCACGGATATGTTGTCTGTGAGTATCAGCGGATCGAACCGCCATATTACGGCTTCTTTACCCAATATATCGGAAAGAGTCCTGAATGTTTCAATACGTTCTGTCAGCGGAGGGACACCGGTTTCCAGTCCGTCTTCCTCATAATCATTCAAAGTGAACTGGATATAGCAGCCGATACCTCTTTCTTTCAGGATCGGCAGATAAGGAAGAAGAGGTTTGGGGTTTTTCGACCAGAACACTATGAATCTTGTATTCCGGTAAGAGATATAGCTCTTTTTTCCGTTGAACGGGTTGTTCCACACGGAATAGCCGGTTTCGAGCCGATGGAAGAACCAGTCCGCATAGAATGCCGGGATGTCCGTGCTGCGGCTTGCCGATATGATGTCGGGGGCCGGGATTTCCATCTTCCGGCCGTCTATGATGATATTTGCTTTTTTCCAAGTCATATTGTTAAGATTATATAGTAAAGACAGGCGTCGGTTATGAACGCCTGTCCGGGTTGTTGATATGTCATTGGTTTGTTTCTATGCAAAAATAATATGAATATTTCATTCTGTAGCCGTTCAGCCTACCAGAACGGCATCCTGTATTTCCACCTCTGAGGGCAGACGGGAAAGCAGGAGTTCCGCCATTGCTCCGTTCTGCGGAATCAGTGCCGGGAAATCCGTTCTGCCCGGCTTATATATCTCAGTCGCTACATTATACAAGTCCCAAGCGGTAACCTGTCCCTTTTCGCGGACCAGTTTCAGCACCTCTTCCGTGAAGATGGAAATCTGGCTCTGGTTAAGCGGGTAGGTTTCCACAGAGGATGACAGGTTCCTGTCCGAACTGTCATGGGAGACACGCAATGCTGTCAGTAGCCCTATATACATATACACTTCCTCCAGTGAGACGATTCTGCGTTTCAGTCGCTGAATCCTTGCGATGTCCTCGTTCATGTTCACCTCGAAGTTGGCCAGCCATCCGTCCACCGTCTCGAATACCCCTTCCGTTGTCACCTTGTTCTTTCCGTAATTGCAGATGCTTCTTTCCGGCGAGAGGATACACTGGTTATGGCATACTTTCACGCACGGGCCTATGGCTGCCTGTATGCCATCCTGATGGTAGGCGACGACCAGCGTAGTTGTCAGCTCGTCCGTTTCCCAGTCCTTGATCCGGATGGTAGCGAAGATTCGTCGGAGGATGTGGGCTTCCACTGCTTTTTCACCAAGTGTCTGTTCCACCTGAGGGAGAATGCTCACCCCCGGCTGTGTCTTGTTCCTGTTCTGTGCCGCAAAGATTTCTTCCACCTCGTAATCGAGGTTGTACTTCTCGCAAATGTCCATCATACGCTGCAGGACCTGGTAGTGATAGATGCCCTGGACAGGCTTGCCGTAGATGTCATTCTCCTTGTAGGTACGCTGGAGAGTCTCGAAGTTCATTACTTCGATTCCGTTGTTCTGAAAATCAAACTGCTGTTGTTTTTCCAATACTGCCATTGCTTCCATAATCTTGAATTTTATAAAGTTAATACTATGATTGTCTGTTTTTAGGTATGTATCTGCCATCCGTGGAACGGTTCAAGTGTCACGGCAAAGGATTGGTCGGGTATTCCGTGATAGAGCAGACCGCCTACGATGCCGATGCTTCCGTCGGGATAGCGTTGCGTGAAGCCGAACGAGTACGGGGCATGGTCATAGTAGAGCGAGATTTCGCTTGGATGGTCTGGATTTTCCTCCCATTTTTTCAGTCTGTCCAGACAGTTCTGGAGTGATGTGTCACCGATGGATTCGGCATAGCGTTTTACATTCTGGAAATGTTCTTCATTCAGGATTTTCATGATTCATTGTATTTTATCTGTTAAACACGTCCGGCTCCGGGAGCCGGTATTTTTTATTTTTCGCCTGCCTGACTGTCCCGTGGCCGTACTCGCAAGGTTTGGCGAAAGAAAATACCGCAGCCATCGGCGAGGATGATTTTCTTTCAGCCAACCCCATAGGGGCCTGACCTTGTCCGGGTACGTTGGACACGGGACTACCTTTGCAGGGAGGGAAATAAAATATACAGGTTATGTGTCGTTGTATTTTCTTGCAGGCATATCGGTGAGAAACCCATTGATTTGTTCGTCTTTGACAAAGGAATGGTGTATTTTTGCAAATCCTAATTTGAAAAATCATGGAAGATTATATAAAGAAAGCTGCGGATGCTTTCCTTGTGGAGCGTCCGTATGGTATGCGTGTGGATTACAGTAAGTGGGGATATGTGCTGTTCAACCGTAACCTCAATGTGTTGGGCAATGGGGAACATGCCCGCCTGGAGGAACTGCCTCTGGAAGAGTTTGATGTGGACGAGATTCCCCTGGAAGGTGAAATCATAAAGGAACATGCGGGTTTTACCGACGTGTTTTTCTATTCGGATTGTACCAATCCCTATGCAGGGTATGTGCTGAATCTGAAGAAGCTCAAGGTCTATAACCAGTTTATCTATCCCTTAGCGATGGTACTGAATAGAAAACTATAATGTATGTTATATCATTGAGTTTATTAAAAATTGATTTTTAGCAAAAAAACGATACAAGTATTTTATATATGCATAGTTTATTCCCTGAATTAGAACGAGTTGATCAGAATACACTTTTTGTTATAGGTAATGGGTTTGATCTCGCCAGTGGTATCAAATCAAGTTATTATAATTTTAAGCAATGGCTGATATTGAATAAAAGACATCAGTTAATCAACCTTATGGACATTTTTTTTAGTAATAAACGGGATGTATGGGGGGACATTGAAAAAGCTCTTGGCGAATATGATGAAGATAGTATTCTTGAATTTTGCAAACCGAATGAAGAGTTTGATTATGATCATCCTACACGTTCAATTGCTGCAATAGAAGATTCTCCTGATTGGATATTTAGACCTGTATTGGATGAATTTATTGAGGCTTTTACCGATTGGGTGGATAGTATTGATATAACTGTAGGAGATAAAATCCGTGATTTACCATCATGTAGTAAATTTCTGACATTCAACTATACAGAAACTTTAGAAAAAATATATGGGATTTCACAATCAAACATTTTACACATCCATGGTTCTCGTCTTTCTGAGAAAAATTATATTATTGGTCATGATAATCCAAGAGATACGGATGAGGTATATAATGATGAAGGGCAATATCCTTTTGTTCAAGATACGTGGAGTAAAATAATTGCATGGATGAATGAGTTAGTAAAGGATTGTGAATATATTATAAATGTAAATCAGGATTTTTTCAAAGGTCTGTCTAATATAGAACGGGTTATCGTTTATGGTCATTCGTTTTATGAAATTGATTGGCCTTACATGAGCGAGATTGTTAAGCAAATTGGAAAAAATAAGCCTTGGATAATATCATATCATGAAGAAAATGATTTGATTCACATAGCCTCTTTTATAAAGGCACATGATTTGAAAAATGTTAAAAAGTTCTTGTGGTAAGATAAAGGTTTCTGTTTCATTTATAAAACAGAAACCTTTATCTTATAATACAATTTCATCTATTATCTCTTTCTCTTTTCTCTCACCTTTGAGGAAGGCAAGCAGCCGTCCGAAAAAGAACGGGGCATCGTCTGTCCCCAGCTGTGAGCTTTCCCCGTTACGGGTGGCGCATATTGCAAACCGTCCCAGTCCGAGACTGTCCTGTGGCGGTACGATATGGAATGACAGGTTTCCCGTACCGTTGATATGAAGCCCGCCACGGTAGGTGTAGAAAGTCTTTGCGGCTCTACTGTCCGTATCAATGTCTACCCGGCTGTAGCCGCGGCGTTTCAGTTCTCTGATGATTTCCCTGTTTGTCATAATTGTATCTGTCTGATTGGATTTGAAATGTTCTGGTGTACTGTTCCCGTATTTGGGGATATGCCGTGTTCTGACACCCACTTCCGGTATGCCGTGGCATATTCCTGCCTTTCCCGTTCCAGACTGCTTTCCATCTCCGGAGTATATCCGAGCAGACGTATGTATCCGCTGTTGCAGCCAGTCAGTTCGCAGCGCATTCCGGCTGCCTCCAGTTTTCCGATGCGTTTCTGTGCCGTCTTCGCGCTTGAATACTCCTTGGGCCAGAAATAATGTTCGCCCTGTGAGCCGTAAAAGTCTTCCCCGAGTATCATTTCCCCGATATGTCTCCGGCTCTCGATGAAGCCGAACCGGGCCTTGCCCAGTGCCTGGCGCATAGCCTTGTGTGCAGGTCCTTCGGGATGGCGGAACACTTCAGGACTGTCTTTTCCCGTAATCTTCGGCAGTTCCATCCGGTACGGCTGTCTGTAGCTGCCAATTCCGAGCGTTAGGTAGAAGTTGGTGTGGAAATAGTCTGTCATGGGGTCGCTTTCATCAAAGTTGTACGACATGACAAAGTCCCTGACATTTGTCATCACCTCCTTGGCCCGGTCGGTCAGACTGTCCGATGCCTGGATGTTGTAGTGGTTGATGTCTCCCTGTACCTTGCCGGATTCTCTGGTGAAAGCCTCGAAGTCCGCTTTCATCAGCCGGATAAGGATTGAGTTGTATCCGTCCCTGCGGACCGAGAAGGTGTATCTCGGATAGGTCTCCTTGAGCCATGCCCTGACCAGTTCCGTGATTTCCGGCGCGGACTGCCCGTTGTAGTTGCGCCCTTTCCAGCGGTATTCATTGTACACGTATTCGGTGTATTCCTTTGCGGTGGCATCCTGAAAGTCGTGTTCGTAGCCTGTCGGGGTTGTGGAAACGCAAGGCTTGTCTTTCCAGACCTCGAACAGCTTTCCGAATTCGGTATTCACCTGCTGCATGAGGGCAGTGTCACCACCCTTGTCCGGGTGGTGAAGCATTGCCAGACGGCGGTATTCTTTTTTCAGCTCCGCCAGTGAGTGTATGTTCTGAAAATAAGTCATAGTGTAGATATTAAAGTCCCGCAAGACGGTTGATGAAATATATCTGCCAGTCCTGGTCGAGTCCGAGGTTGCTGCACGCGATTTCGAAGTCTTCGCTTCTCAGGTCGTTGTCTTCCTGAAGTTCCTGCAGGTTTCTTATCTCGTCGTCCAGGTATTCCTGTGCCTCTTCCTTGCCGCAACTGCATGAGTTGCAGATCAGGTCAATGATGTTCCGTGCCATAGCCGTTGTCTTTAATTGTTTGTCAGGTATATGTTCCTCTTCTCGTCATAGTTTTTGCCGTTCCACCATTCGTCGGCGGCCTCGACGAATGTCTGTCCGGAATTGGCTGAAGGGAAATCGGATGTCTTGAATCCGGCCAGGTATTCAAGGTTATCGGTGCTGTTGGATTTCCACCATTCCTGCATCTTTTCCAGAAAGGATTGTTTGGAGCAGGTCTCCACATTGTCCTCACACCGGGAACACCAGATGTCATCGTCCACGTCACTGTGGTATTCATTCGTGTTTACATCCACCCATGCCTGGATTTCAATCTCCGTTGAACCGCAATCATTGCACACCTTGATTTCGGAATCGTCCGGGTGTTTGCGTCTGGCTTTGCCGTCATACAGGCTGACGGCCCGTTCCACCAGCTTTTCCCTGTAACGGTCCGTCAGTTCCGCATAGAACCGTTCGGCGGCTCCGAATATTCCCTTGTCCGTCATCAGAGACCATTTTTCCCAGAAATGTGGGTGCATTTCCTTGAATACTGTCCTGCACTCTTCCTCGCACCAGGCATTCCACATATAGTAGAAGAAGCTGGAGACTGCATTTTCCGCTTGATATTTCATAATGTTGTTCTTATTTGAGGTTATACATTCTTGCAAAATAGCTGTTCACTTCAGGTATCCTTTTCTTGTAATAGGGCTGGTTGTCCCTGCACCAGTCCGCCAGTTCCTGTTTGTTTCTGAAAGGTTCCCTCCAGCTTTGCCCGCTCATGATCATTTCCACCTGCGGGGCCAGCTCCCTGATGAACGCTCCGACAGTCCATCCTTCCCGAATATGCCTGTCCATGTTGATTTTTGTTGCCATATCGTCTTTTATTTCAAGAGTTTCCGTTTATATTTTCAAGTTGAAGCCTTACTGCTTCGTACATTTGATTGAGCCAATCAATGTTGCTGGCTCCAAGGTCGTAGGGAGTGTAGCAGGCCACTTCGTCCCCGCTTTCCTTCTCCAATGCGATTACTGTCATACTATCCTCCGTAACTTTAAGTTTCGTTACCCGGCATTCATACGGATCGCCGTTTTTCCCGAACCAGATGACCCATACCGGATCGTCATTGCTGTCACTGAATGAGATTTCTTTCATGCCATGCGCATCGAGCAGTTGTCTGATGGCCTCGATTATGTCCTTCCGCAGTTCTTCAATCCTGTCGCTGAAACACATGGATGTGTATCTGACCTTGCCTTTGCCAACCCGTTCCCTGAAAGAAAGGATCTGCATGTCGGGGTGAGAGCTGAATCTCCAGTCTGTCACCTCGTCATCATCGCGGGTAGTGTGGATGTTGCCGCCCAGTATCAGGCCGCAGTCTTCCGTTACAATTCTTTCCGCCTCGTCGCGGTCTTCCGCAACGACCTTGTAGGTACCCTCGAAGGCGTACCTTACTCTTACATCGTATTTTGCCATAACTCCTATGATTTGGTTAATGATTTCTGTTGTTGATTCTTATTCCTTGTTCTCGAACGATTCCGGTGACAACCGGTACAGTTCAGCCAGGTTCAGCCTTGCCATCGGGTATTCCACCCATCCGCTTTTGCGTCTGTATCCCGTATCTTCGGCAAGGCTGTTCCTTATGAGGAATTCCATCGCTTCCGGATTGTTGTTTATGTCAATGAATGCCTGGTCGGGAATCCCGAATGCCGGGGAGTCTTCCAGATTGACGGTAAGCACCGTGTATAGTTCCCCGTTGTCCGGTGATTCCAGACTCAGAACCGGCCATCCGTTCGGGTAGAAGCCGGTGACAAGCCTGAATTCCTTTCCATGGTACCGGAATGTCCTTTCAGACCGGTTTTTCCCGGATTCCTGAATTTTGAAGTCGTCTTCTCCTTCAGTGAATGTCCTCACCGGGCAGGACACATCGTAATGGCAGCCGTCTTCGTGTCCGCACAGGTATTCTTTTCCCTTGAATAGGATGATTGCATATTTCTTTTCCATGATTTGATATCTTTAAGTGACCATACTTGATTTATGAAGCGACAAGACCTATCTTTTCTCCGAAGAAGGAATCGCATACCCCGTACACATGCTTGATGGAGCATTCATATTTTGAGTTCTCGCTGTCAAGACGGAAGCGGAATCCGTGATAGTCCCTGACTTCCAGTTTCAGTCTGACATCTTTCAGGAGTTCCATTTCCAGGAGACTTCCACCGCCGTACATGGAGCTGAAGATGCCGCAGCAGTTGCCTTTGGGAATAATGACTTCTCCAAGCGAGAATCCGGCATCATAAAGTTCCTGCAGGCTTACCTTGCCGATATAGGTCAGCAGGTTGGCACCGCAGCAGGAGTTGATGAGTTCATGGTAGAACTGTTCATAGGATACCTGTTCCTTGCCGTCCCTGTATTTTTTGTCGGGGAACCGGCCATATACCGTGTAGCCTTTCTCCACCAGCATTTTCTTCACTTTGGCTGGATTGAGGTTCAGCACGTCTATCATATCCCCGAAATAGGATTCCTTGTACCGGTATCCTTCCTGCGATTCCAGCCAGTTGGAATTGATGCAGTCGTAGTTTGACAGCATCTCGACACGCACGGGGATGTCATCCGTGTTTTTGAGAAGTTCTTTCAGCGTGTCAGAGTCGTTTCTGTCATAGATTTCTTCCCTGATTTCGTCTTCGTGTTCTTGAAAGAACTTGTCCACTTCCTCTTCCCCGAAATCATGGAAACGGATACATTCATCCTTCAGCTTTGAGACGATTTCACGGACAGCTTCCCATTCGGCGTCACCGTACCATTCGTCCACTTTCTCCCACAGACTTTCACAGCTCCTTTCTTCCAGACACTTCTGGATGGTGTCACGGCAGTTGTCGAGATTGTCGTTGTAGTCCACCCATACCAGCGTGTAGGACTTGTCCATGAGCGATTTCACGAATTCCATTGTCAGTCTTTCCTGTTCTTCCATTTCTGTTACCTGTGTACGGCAGGATTCTGTTTCCCGTACATGTCGTTTATAAATGAGAAGAGCGACCTTTCGGCCGCTCCCTTGTCATTCGTTCTCTTCCTTGAGCCTTTCATATTTCTCTGTTTCCATTTCCGTCTCGCCGTCGAAGTGGAAATGTGCCATATGACCGTATCCGGTTTTAGGCTCACCGCCGCATTTGTGCAGTGCGGTGTCTATTTCCCAGTCGGTATCACCGATGCCGAGGGATATGTATGTCCCTCTGAGCATACACCCGGCCAGCCTCAGTGCGGCATCCTTCCTTTTTTCCCGGCGGAGCCTGTCAAATGCCGCGAGCGCGATTTCCCGGTTGGGTATTTTTACCGTAGTTTCCATATCGTTTCATTTTCAGTTTGCCGTTTCCTTGTCTTTCCCGCTGTCTTTTGCTGCCAGGACACCGAAAGGCAGATCGAGTATCCTGTGGTTAAAACATAGCGTTGAATTGTAGTCCGTGCGTTGCCAGAGGGTAAAATGGTCTTCGGCGAACGACCATCTGAAATAGCCTGACAGTGAGCCGAACTGCGGATTGACATTCCTGCTTATGAGGAAGCGGTTCACGTCCACGATGTGTCCCGCCGTCAGTAGTATGTTCAGTATTTCCACGAATGCCAGCTGCGAGTATGGGTCGATAGGCATTACAGGTCCTTTGAAGTTGATTTCCATATCTTTTGTCTTTTAGTCATAATTGTCATCAAATATTTCGTAACGGAATGGAAGCATGTCGCAGTAGTAGCTTGATACGCCCGTGTATATCAGGGCATCTTCTCCCGTGTCCGCGTCTTCTTCCGTTTCCGTGACGGTATCCCCGTACAGGTCATGGTAGTGTGATACCATCATGTGCGGGTCATCCGTGGTGATGTCATATCCGTAACTTCTGCTCCAGCTTATGAAAAACTCCGTTTCTTCCTCTTCGAGCCTTTCAAGGGCATCCCTGATCTCGAAGAAATTGGGACAGAGCCATTCACGGCTGATCAGTGTGTCCGGAATGTTTTCCCATTTCGGATACCGGTATTCCGGTTCCTTTTCCCCGGGAAACAGGTCGGAACAGGCACTCAGGAACTCGCCCATGTCGCTGTAGTCGGACAGGTGCAGCCAGTAGTCCCTGTAATCCTTTATGTCAATGAGATGCTGTGTGGTCACGGCAATCTCTGCATTGTTCAGATCCATATTACTTGCCTTTTATGTATGTGGATGCCGGGGATTCCATTCCACCGACCTCGACAAGGTGCCGTGTCCCGGCTGTGCAGGGTTTTTCGGGAAAATACCGCAGCTCCGCGAGGATGATTTTCCTGAAAACCGCCTGCGGCCTGACCTTGCTCAGCCGATGGGGACGCGGCTTACCTTTGTCGGTGGGAATGGAACTCCCGGCCTTCTTCATACGGTTCATATTTATTCTGTTATGCGCTGGCTTCCCCAGCTGATGTGTATTTTGCCTTCACTGTCCTGCGTGCGGATGAGCAGGCTGTCGATGACAGACATTGTGATGTCGAACTCCTCGAAGATTTCTGACTGTTCTTTGACCTCACCGGTCTTGATGAATTCGTTCAGACGCTCCTTGGTCAGTACCAGTGCCATCAGGTTCTGTTCGACCGAATCTTCGTAGGTGACGTAGTGGACATCCTTCATTTCTTTGGAATCGAGACGGATGAAACGGAAGTAGAACTGTTCCATACGGGGGATGTTCCACTGCAGGGATTCCAGTATCACGTCGTTGCAGGTAGGTATGTTCACGGAGCTGCTCAGGCTCTGCTGTGTGCATATCAGGATGCCGTTGATGGTGGAGTCGAATTCGGTCACGATGCTCTGCCGTTTCTTGAAGGCTACATCTCCCTTGACCACAAATACAGGTCTGTCGGGAAAATGTTCCCGGATATAGCTCTCGTAGAGGTCGAAGGCCGCCAATGTGGTACATCCGATGGCAACCTTACCCGGTATTGTCCTTATGAGCCTTTCAATATAGCGGGTCTTGGAAGGATAACTGTCACCGTAGTATCCCTCTATCAGGTGAGGTACCGAACAGGCTTTGATAAGCAGCTTGATCTGCCTCATGAGTCTCAGTCCTGCATCCTTTTTCGTGTCTCCCGTGCTGTTGTAGTACAGCTCACAGATGCGGCAGAATTCCTCGATGATGACACGGTATACCTCGTGTTCTCCTTCCGAGGGACGGACGGTATGTGTCCGTATCCGGTATTTCTCTCCTGCGAAGTCCCTGAATTTACGGGTGATGACCGTTTTGCCGATAAGTTCGGAGAGTTCGTCCTTGTTGTACACGTCCTGGTTCTGTTTCTCGATGCCGAATACAGTGGCTTTCCCCGGACAGTGGCAGGCACGGAAAAGGACATGCCCCCTGAAGGCGGGGAACGGTGTTCCGTAATCCGGGTTGTTCTCTTCCTCTATCTCGTGGTCCCTGTTTTCGTGGTAGACCTGCGGGCTCCAGCATATCATGTTTACGGAGTTGTTGTAGAGTAGTTCGAACTGGCTGTACAGTTCCGCGATGTTGTTGCGGGTGGTTGTTCCCGTGTCGAGGATCTTGTACCTGAGCCTCCTGAATATGCACAGGATGTTTCTTGTACGCTGCGATGTGGGATTGGTGATTTCGTCCGACTCGTCGAAGACAAGGCACAGCTTGCCGGAAGTGCGTTTCACGAAACGCATCAGTCCTCTTTTCAGTTTCCGGAGCATGGAGGTGGAGACGACAAGGAATGTCCCTTCCGGTATGTTGTTGAGGTCGCCGGCGGTCTGTATTGTACGGAAGCGTTCCTTGTTTATGGTAAGGAACGGTATCCAGGTCATGTTGGTGGCGATGGCCGGGGCAAGTATGATGACGTTCTTTGCCTTTCTGAACTTGAGCAGGTATTTCGCCCTGTGATAGACGGCGGCGGTCTTGCCTGAACCCTGCTGCCAGTTCAGCAGGGCGTAGCGTTTCTGCAACACGAGGTTCAGGTCGTGTTTCTGCAAGTCCGTGAATTCGCAGACTTCACCGTCCTTGTTGATGAATGTGGTGCGGTCCAGGTATTCCTTCAGGCCGGCATCTTCCCGCATTTCCGCAAACTGGAGATTCTGGGTCTCGTATTGCCTCTGTTTGCGCCGTATCAGTTTACTGGCGGCACGGATCTGCCGCATGTTCTTTTCTGTGACGTTTTCCGGCATCGGGAGTTCGGCCCTTCCGAGTATGAGGTCGTTGATGCCTGCGGCCTTGTGCGTGACCTTGTCAAGCAGACGCGGGGCATATTGCTTCAGCTTGAAGCCGTAGGATGTCTTCACCAATGCCACTTCCTTGCGCGGCACCACGTTCTGCGAGGTGATGTACCTGCGGATGATGCCGAGAACCTTGCCGGTGGTCAGCTTCTTGCGTTCCCATTCCTTTATCTGTTCCCGGGTGGCATTTTCCGGCGGTTTCTGGTTGCGGAATTTGGACACCAGCGCCTCCGCCTTTTCGACATGCCTGTTCAGCACGGCATGGGCTTTCAGCTCGTACATGTATTTGGCGAGCCTGTACTCGAACTGTTCCAGCTCTTCTTTGTCTATATGGTTGCACTCCCGCATCAGCTGGAGGCGCAGCCGGTGTTTCATTTTCCGCACTTCGGCTATGCGTTTCTTCAGCTCATCCATGCTGACAAACTCTTCCGCGTTGTAGGGCTGCATTTCAATATGGAGGGAACGGCGGAGGAATACCATGATTTTTGTTGCGAAATTCTGCACGCCCACCGTAGAGAAGGCTGAATGTTCCAGCCTGGTCTGGCCGATGAAGGAGAAATTCGAGTTGATTTTCGCCACGCGTGTCTTTTCCCAGAACTCGTTCTGCATGAAGGAGAGAGGGACGATGACCATCAGGATTCCGGCAGGGTTGAGCACGTCATAGGCCTTGTCCATGTAGAATTCCTGCGACAGCCTGTAATCAAATTTCAGGTTGAAGGGCGGATTTCCGACAATGATGTCGAAACGCTGTTCGGGATTGTACAGCTGTATGTCGCATTTCTCGATATGAGCTTCCGGGTAGAGGTATCTGGCAACGGCCACCGCCTTGCCGTCAATGTCGAATCCGTAGGCATTGTGCAGGTTGGGCAGATGGTTGAAGAAGTTGCCCATGCCGCAGCACATGTCAAGTACCATTTCCGCCGATGTCGGAGAAAGGGTCTCCACCATGCTCCGGCATATGTCGTGCGGGGTGAAGAACTGTCCCATCTCGAATTCCTTCTTGGCCTCGGCGTATTCATGGTAGCTGGTGAAATCCGACTGCCTGAGGTTGTGCAGTCCTCCGATTCCCGTGTAGCAGTTGTAGATGCTTTCCTTCGGAACGAGGTCCTTGCCGGAGTCTATGGCGAAAAGGATTTTCTCGTTGATCTCGGCACGCCTGTCCTGGGGAATCTGTTGGGGTATGATGGCATACATGTCTTTTCTTTTTTAATGGTTGGAAACGAAGACACCCCGCAAGGATGTCTTACGGGGTGTCTGAATAAGTATTTCATGAATCACTCTTCTCTGAGTGTGATTTCATCCAGCCGCAGCCTTCTGTAGCAGTTCTCTGCGGCCTGGCTGTCCTTGAAGCGTACGTCGATGCGTCCGTTCTTGTAGAACTTGATCTGTTCTGCGTTGCTCAGGGTGAGGTTGTACCATTCGGTTATATCCACATCGCGTCTGTCAAGGCCGATGACCATACCGCTTGAACCGTTTATCACGTCATCTGCCCCGTATGCGATACCTTCGCAGAAAATGTCCACTTTCCTTCCGCAGTCATACGAGAACTCATATTCCCGGTGGTATTCCAGATGGATGCTGTCCCAGGACACGATGTCAGGGAAAGTTATCTTGTCCTTTTTCAGTTCGGGCTTCACCTTGCTCCAGCGGGAAGGCTGTACCGTTTTCAGGAAACGGGCCAGCAGTTCTTCCTCTGCGGTCTCACGGAAACTTTTTCCGCCGAGGTGTTCAATGACCATGTCCACGTAAGTCTGGTAGACCGGACGGAATCCCATGCGCATGGCCTTCTCGTCGATTACAGGAATGGGTACGTCTACATTGTAGGTCCTGTTGAAATAGGAAATGATGCGATTCGCGAAATTCGCGTTGGCATTGCAGTTGTTGTCCGCAAGCTCGTTGATGAGGTCAAACGGTTTGAATTCGTTGTGGGTATAGTCATCCTCCCCGCTGTTGTTGAAATAGAAATTCCGTATGGAGACCTTACCGTTATCCTCATACTTGAAGCTCTTGATTTCCCGGTACCGTTCCGCTTCTTCCTTGAAGATGGCATACCAACGGTCGATACGGTCAAGCGTCTTGTAGAGCTGGTCCTGCTGGAGCTGGCAATACTGCCTGTCCTGTTCTGTAATCTTGTCCTCGTTCCTTACTTGCACGTTCAGGATACCTGTGAGCAGGTCAGTGTGGCTGCCTGCTGTTCTTGTTGCTGTTGTCTGCATAACTGTATTGTTTTAGAGATTGTCAATTTCGGGTTTGATACGGTAACAGTAGGTGATGTGGCTGTCCATGTCCTTGACCAGCTTGACCTGTTCGGGATAAAAGTTGAGACGCCGTTCCACGGCCTGGACATCTATTTTGTCCCACTCGTGCTGCGGCAGGAACCGGTTCTCATGACGGAAACACCAGAGAACGATATGGTTTTCCTGGTTGCCCTTGAACACGGTCCCTTCATAGTCCTTCAGGAACTGTAGGAAGTCCTCTTCGGTCCTGAAAGCCTTGTCGAAGCCTTGGTACAGGTTACGTGCGTCCGGACCCGTGTTTTTTGTCAGATAATACTGTCTCCATGTCTCAGTGGTGAAATCGCCGTAGAGAGGGTCAGGTTCGGAATAGGACCATAACGGCACTTTTGCCGTGAATGCGACGGCACCGTTGGCGCACGCACCGCAGTTGCCCCAGTCTTGGAATATCCCTTCCGTCCATCTGACGAACTTCAACTGGAGGGGGTCAATATGGTGGAAGGATCCTCCGCTGACACTTAAACCGATACCGTCATACTCTTCCCATATGAAAGGGATATAGGGGATTTCACAGATGGAAATCAGTCCGTCCGTATTTTTGCGTTTCTCGATGAGGGCGTTGCCGTAATATTTCCCGTATCTGTCCACATAGATGAGTCTGTCACCGACCTGTGGAATCTTTTCAGAGCGTGTCCTTTCTATCAGTTCCACATAACCGTTGGCCATATCCACGTCCTGCTGTGTCAGCCGGTGTTCATGATCGTACAGAATGTTCAGTGGTTTGAGTGTTTCCACCGTGTACTTGTTCTTTGTTGCCTGTAACATAACATTTGATTTTTTGTTAGTCCGGCTTCTGGGGCCGGAGTTCCCATAACTACAGGCTTAAAAAGGTCGTGTTCCGTACATGCAAGGCTTCGGGAAAAAATACCGCAAGCCCTCCGGGGCGAGGATGATTTTTTCCACGAACCCGAAGGGCTTGGCCTTGCTTGTACGGGAAGAACACGAATTACCTTTGCCTGTGGTTATGGGGACTCGGCTACGGTATGCTTGTTTTTCCCGATATGTTTTTATTCCGTAAGATTGCAGCCGTTTATATGGCCTTTTCAGAAAGAAATGTTATCTTTGCAGGTGAGATAAAGAGTTATTTGAAAGCATGAGAAATATGGCGGTTCGGAACAGTCCGGCTTTTTCTTATCCATTGCCCGTTCTCGTGCGAGTTTTATCCAATCTGTTGATAGTCAAATAAAACCTACCTGATTACAACAAATATACAGGAAGTGTGGAATATTATACCAAAGATGTACTTGAACGATTCAACGATATAATACAACAATGGCCTTATACTTCTGATACTTCTAATGGCAAACGGCATAATACTGTTGCTGCAACCATCAAAATACAACCATATAAAAAGAAACCAGAAGTTTATAATATATTCTTTGAGAATCTAGGAATAGGAATACAACTAAGTCAATAAAACTTTAGAACTAATTGCTTTATCTGGACAAGCCATAAAACTAATGGAAGTCCAGATAAAATTGTTTTAAAGCCATTGCAAAATTAGGAAAAGTGAAACTACTAAAATACTGTACAGACTGGAAAACTATCTATATTATATGGATATTGAGTTTTATCCTTATAAGTAAACCATTACCCTACTATGATGAATATCTACTAAAGCTATATGAGATTTCATGGTGGATTATTGGAGCACTTATAACAGGCATGGCTATATATCATATCATCCAAAAGAACTGGATGCAAAGCCTGCTTTTGTTGCTTCTGTTTATAGTTCCTAAACTATTGGTAATGGTTGGTAATCATGTCAGTTCATTTATCTTTCAGCTATTGGAAATATGAAATTCTTGGGAGATATAAAAATACCTGTTTGTTTATCAATGTGCATTTGTGCAGTCAGAGCATTTATACATAGTTTGATAACAGAAGAAGAAAGATATAGTCGTTTATACAATTCCATCTTCAAGGAAAGACTGGAATGCATTAATACCATTGAGAACTGTCTATTAATAATTAGCATATTAATACTTATACTAGCCCTTGTTTACAACATCAAGAAGAAAAGAGTAAAGAATTACTGTTTGCTACTCATATTGATAGCTTTAGTGATTCCTTGGATTTCATCTGTTTATTGTTTTAAATGAGATAACATTTGAGCCTAAAAAACTCTTATGCTGTTTTTCTTTTATAGAGCTACTACATTTTAAGGAAATATCCAGATTATAAGCCCCAATAAATAAAATGTTGTTGCATATCTAAAATAGGGAAATAAGGAAAAAATCAAACAATTACAGAAGGAAGCAATATAATATAGTTCTAAACCTCTAAATATCTTCATGTTACAATTCATATTATAAGACTGCAAGTTTGTTCTTCATTTAAAGAATGCCTATCTTTGTACAAGAGCTACTTGCACACAAGTAATTTAAAAAGAGATTTTTTACTTCATTACTAACCATTCTTGATTATTGGCTGTAAAAGTCAACCAGAAAGTCAACCAAGGAACAAGAAGAAAAGAGATAGCATTGGTTTTCAATGATATACAGACGTTAGAGTACGCGTCTGGGGGGCGTGTGGTCGCTGGTTCGAATCCAGTCAACCCGACTGGTAAGGCTTGACTATTAATTAGTTAAGCCTTTTTTGTTCCGTTTTTGTTCCGCTAAATTCAAGGATAAGCGATTTTTTTGTAGATGTAATCTATTATAATTATATTTGCTTGGTGCCTAAGAGCAGGCACTCTTTTGAATCCAGAAAAGGAGTTGAGACCTAGGTTTCACTCCTTTTTTGTTTTGTCCATAGCAACGTCCAGTTTTCCGGATGCCGCTTATTTAGCCGAGTCATTTACA